>JAEEGI010007512.1_pt1 | contig 24415 bp, 22 predicted proteins | sample 8958751 | NCBI WGS metagenome assembly JAEEGI01 (sample SAMN16246545, study PRJNA631951) | gut metagenome | biome: gut microbiome; feature: rumen; material: KS-attached | host: Bos | place: Iran: Karaj | collected 2018-10
AATATCATTAATGCAATATTACCCTTCGATACAGAAAATTGCGTGAAATACGATTCCAATTATTTAAAGGGATATACTTCTGAAAAGCGTGATGTAAACAAGGGTGATTTGCAGAATATAGTTGATAATCAAGAGCATGAGGCTATTAAATTTGCTTTAAATGACAGCGTTCATAATTATGACCGTGGTGTTGAGTGGCAGCAGTCTAATGTTACCAAGGATGGCGAAAAATGGTTGGCTGCATATTTGCCAGTATGGCTTTACTCATACATAGAGAATCCAGGACCACATCAATTGATTCACTATGTTGCTGTTAATGCCAGAACAGCGGAAACTATAGGAAGTGTTCCTGTTAACAAAAGTAGAATTGCTTTAATGACTGGAGTTGTTTGGTTTGTAGCATGGTTCTTAACATTAGTTATGTTTTTGGTAACATCTGATGAACCACTTGGTTCCCAACGACCTCTTTATGCTATAGTTATAGCTACTTTGATAGCAATTGTATTTGGGCGAACAACCTATATGAAATACAGAAATACAGATGCTAGACATCGTTTCGAACGAGAAACAAAGATTAATATCAAAAATGTGGAATCACACGATGTATTTCTTAATAAGTTTGAGACTGAGAATTCAGTATTCAATTTAGCAAACAATTTTAAGGTTGACATTCTTAAACTAGACAGATAATAAAATGACTGAGGTTTTTAGCCTCAGTCATTTTTTAATTTATTCAGTTGCCATGTTTTTAAGCAATGTCATAAGAGTGCGAACAGGTGGAAGTAATAATACTACAATAGTAACAGCTGCTTCTGCAAAAATATAAATAGCATTGTAAGCTAATGAGTAAGCAAATGGATTCCAACCATCCCAAGCCCATTCGCCAAAGAAAATCCAACCTGAGATAACCGCAAATACGTAGCGACCTAAAACAGCGGCAATGTATCCTTTGATAAGCCCATTTTTAGAATTCTTGAAAAATCCAGATAATCCAAGAGCACCGAAAGCAAGGATGTAATCAACAATAACCTGTGCTGGGAAAAGAATATAAGGATCAACAATGAGGTTTAGCAATCCATAGGCAACACCTGTGATAATTCCAACAATAGGACCAAACCAGAAACCTGGAAGGCAAGCAACAAGCATTGAAAGTAATGTAATTGAGCCACCAGTTGGGAATTTAAATACCTTAATATTAGACAAAACAAAAGCAAGTGCCATAGAAGCTGCACAAAAAGCTAGTTGCTTTGCAGTAAAAGTGATTTTTGTTTTTTCGTTAGACATGTGATTAATCATTAAAAAATCTCCCTTCATACATCAATGCTAGGAGATTCGTCTATCGCTTCCTTACGCTGGTATTATCCAGTTCAAGTATTAAGGGTCGGTGCAAGCACCTCTCAGCATATGCGCCCCTAGCAAAATATTTAATTTCGATATAAAAATATCACTTGTAGGAAATATAGTCAATGAGAAAATAACAATTAAATTGCAGTAAATAAAACAACATTGTAGAATGTAACTATAAGAGATTTTGAAAAGATAGGATATTAAATGGTAAATACAGAAAAGATTATAGAAAGAGTAATACTTGTATCAGTTAATGAAGGGAACGAGGTTGAGGCCAAGGATTCCCTTCATGAGCTTGCAGAGCTTTGTGAAACTGCCGGTGCACAGGTTGTGGGAGAAATCATGCAGAATCTGGAGCGTAGAAACCCAGGCACATATGTGGGCTCTGGCAAGGTTGAGGAAATCGCAGATTTAATCTGGGAGACAGAGGCTACAGGTATTGTTTGCGATGATGAATTAACACCAGCACAGATGCGTAATCTTGCTGATGCGTTAGATACAAAAGTCATGGATAGAACCCTTATTATCCTTGATATTTTTGCTGCCCGTGCAGGTACAGCAGAAGGAAAAATCCAGGTTGAGCTGGCACAGCTTAGATATGAGATGACTCGATTGACAGGATTTGGTAAAAACATGTCCCGTGTGGGTGGTACTGCAGCAGGTGGCGGCGGAGCTATCGGAACACGTGGCCCTGGTGAGAAAAAGCTGGAGATGGATAAGCGTCTTATTGCTGGCCGCATTACTCAGCTGAAGAAAGAGTTAAATGATGTGGTAAACCATCGCGAGCTTACTCGTTCAAAACGCCAGAGAAATGGTGTGCCTGTAGCGGCTATTGTTGGTTACACAAATGCAGGTAAATCATCACTTTTAAATAAACTTACAGATGCAAACATCCTTGAGTGGGATGCTCTTTTTGCCACCCTTGATCCAACCACTCGTGAGCTCCTCTTGGACAATGATCAAAAGATTTTGCTCACAGACACAGTAGGATTCATCAGAAAGCTTCCTCATCATTTGGTGGATGCTTTCAAGAGTACATTGGAAGAAGCAAAGTATGCAGATTTCATTATTCATGTGGTGGATGTTAGCAATCCTCAGATGGACCGTCAGATGGAAATCGTATACGAGACTTTGGACAAATTAGGAGTTAGCGACAAACCTGTTCTTACTATTTTTAACAAGGTGGACAAGCTTGAAGATGAGTTGGATTATCACGATTTAAGAGCTGATTATACAGTACACACTTCCATTAAGACAGGAAAAGGCCTGGATAAAGTAAGAGAAATCCTGGCTACTTTGATGCGTGGAAATAAGGAATATATTGAGCGATTAGTGCCTTACACAGAAGCTGGAAGTATTGCAAAGATTAGAGAGACAGGAGAATTGATTTCAGAGGAATATCGTGAAGACGGTATTTTTATCAAGGCTTATATCTGAATTTACACAAATTTTACTTATATCATAGAAAATACTTAGACAATGGCATTCTAACATGTTATGATTATCAAGGACTAAAAAAAGAAGGATTAAGGATTTTACTTTTCGTGAAGGAAAAGTACGGTAGAAGGAGAAAATAATGACTTTAGCAGAGATATTATCACTTCTTGGTGGAGTGGGTCTATTTCTTTTCGGAATGTCGATTATGTCTACAGGCTTAAAAAACAGCTGTGGAGATAATCTTCAGGTTATTCTAGAGAAGGCTACTACAAACAAATTTGTAGCAGTCATCGTTGGTATAGCTATGACAGTATTGGTTCAGAGTTCATCTGCAACCGATGTTATGGTTATTGGTTTTGTAAATTCAGGTATGATGGCGCTTTCACAGGCCATCGGCGTTATCTTAGGTGCCAATATCGGTACAACAATCACAGCACAGATTACAGCTTTTAATATTGCTACATTTACACCATTCATTTTGTTTATTGGTGCAGTAATGTATCTTTTCATGAAGAGAGATATTGTTAAGCATTTAGGTTCTTTCTTTATGGGATTCGGTATGCTTTTCCAGGGAATCACAATCATGAAAGCATCCATTGCACCACTTGCAAATTCAGTAATGTTTAAGAACTTCCTTGCTGGATTAACAAATCCATTTGTAGCGCTTGTATTTGGTATTGCATTCACAGCATTACTTCAGAGTTCATCATCTGCAACAGTTATCTTCCAGACATTCGTTGTGCAGGGAATCTTGGACTATGACGTCGCAGTTTACTTGATTATTGGTGCCGCCATTGGTTCAGTTACACCAAACCTTTTGGCATCACTTACAGCAAACAGAAATGGTAAGCGTTCAGCTATTTTGAACCTATTGTTTAATGTAATAAGAGCAATTGTAATCGTAGTTATTATAAATGTAACACCACTTCTGACATGGATTCAGTCTACATCATCTGATCCAGCCCGTCAGATAGCTAACACACATACAATCTTCGCTATTTTAGCAGTTTGTATTATCTTCCCATTCACTGATTACATTATTAAGCTTACATACATGTTTATTCCAAAGCTTCCAGAGGAGACTCGTGCAGCAGAGGACAGACAGCTTGTATTTATGACTCAGGTCAACAATGTGCCACCAAACATGGCTATTCACCAGGCGCAGCTTGAGGCAGCCAGAATGGGTGCTATCGCAGCAGAAAACTTTGAAAAAGCTATCGACTGCTTCTTCGACTACTCACCCGAAAAGGTTGAGGACGTAGAGCAGCGCGAGGAAACAGTTAACATCCTTAACCACGCTATTCAGGATGCAATGGTTAAGCTTCAAACCCTCAACCTTACACCAGCCATGCTTCGCCGTATATCTGCAATCACAATTGCAGTTACAGATATTGAGCGTATTTCTGACCATGCTGAAAACATCATCGAGTATGCAACTCGTATGAAGAATAAAAAGACAAAGCTTTCAAAGAAGGCAGCCAAGGAACTTAAGGAAATGGCTGACAACTCTATGGAAGAGGTTGAGCTTGCCATAGATATTTTCACTTCTGAAAACTACGAGAACCTAGACAAGATTGAAAAGCTTGAAAAGAAAGTAGATAAGCAGGAGAAGCAGCTCATCAACCACCACATCGAGCGTCTCATGGAGAACAAATGCGAACCTGTTGCCGGCGTAATCTTCTCCGACATGGTTACTGACCTGGAGCGATGCGCCGACCACGCCATCAACATCGCCTACGCCCTGAAGGAGCACGCGTAGAAAAGGTAGAGTGAGACGGACAATGGAGTTTACATAATCATCTAGTCTTAACTAGTCTTTGTATTATTACTTTTGCTACTCCGCTCACTAAGAAAAATTAAAAAAGAGATATTTGTATGTATTGGCACCGTGGCACATTCAACGTCGTGTTTCAAGTGACCACTGCTGCCGCCGTCCTAGCGGCAGCTGCCAATCCATATCAAATATCTCTTTTTATTTTTCTAAGTTCACTACAAAGCAAATAGTAATAAATACAAAGCTAGTTTAAGACTGATGATTACTAAGTGTAGTGTTTGTCCGTCTCACTCATACATAAAAGCGGTGGGGAAATATCTACACTTTCGGGCCACGGAATGAGCCAACTTGTAGGCGTAACAAGTTGGCGGTTTTTATTTTGGGGTTGCACTGCGGGGGAAAGTGTAGTATATTGTACTCAATTAAATAGGAAATCTTCAGGGCAAGGTGCGAAAACGATGGTTTTCAATTCCTGACCGGCGGTAAAGTCCGCGAGCCTTCGGGCCGAACTGGTGAGATTCCAGTACCGACAGTATAGTCTGGATGAAAGAAGAAGCGATATAGTAATTAAGCCCTGAGAGTAATCTCAGGGCTATTATATTGCGTACAATTAATTTTTGGAGACTTCCTAAATTTTAATAATATTTTATTTTTAGGAGGATTGAATTATGGATTCAACACAAATGACAGGACAAGGAGTAGGTAACAAGGTGCAGAGCAGAGTAAATGTAAGGAATATGACAGTGACAGCAATGCTTTCGGCAGCAGCTTTCGTATTGATGTTTTTAGATACTGCTATTCCTCTTATGCCAAACTTTATTAAGTTAGATTTATCAGAGCTTCCAGCGCTTATTGCATCTTTTGCATTGGGACCAGTGTGGGGCGTTATCGTTTGTCTTATTAAGAATCTTCTTCATTTGACAATGACACAGACTGGTGGTGTAGGCGAGCTTTCAAACTTCATTTTAGGTGCAAGCTTTGTGCTTCCAGCAGGTTTGATTTATCACAGAAAAAAGACAAAGGGGCGTGCGATTGTAGGAGCTGTTGTTGGTGCTTTGATTATGGGTGCAATTAGCTTCCCATCAAACCTTTTTATTGTTTATCCAGTGTATTATAACTTTATGTCAAAGGAAGCAATCATCGCAGCATACCAGGTAGTTGCTCCATTTGCAAAGATTAGTTCAATTGAGCAGTGCTTGTTATTCTTCAATGTACCATTTACATTTGTAAAGGGCATGATTTCAGCAATTATTACAATTTTAATTTATCAGCCACTTAGACCACTTCTCAAGGGCAATAATTAATAACTGAATATCGAAATAGCAATTTATCCCACATTCATCGCAAATTTTGTGTAGATGATGTGGGATTTTTTTTATACTATGAAATAAATTTATAGTAAGGAGAGTGGGGGAATATGGTTAAAGCACCAACAGATCCAGAAAAGAACAGGGGATTTTTCTTCACCATGAAGGAAAAAGAGTTTTATGGAAAGAGAACGGAGCTTTATCAGGATGCATGTAGATTGCCCAATAGTGCGGAAGTGACAGGAAACGTGCATGATAAAGAGATGTTGAAGCTCCTTGAAACGGTAGATGGTTTTAAAAAGCTTGTACATAGTATTGGTGTTTCCATCGAAATGGAGGACAAGAACCAATCTATAGAGTTTAGATTTCAGTTTTATGGCAAAAAGGACCAGTATGGCGGAGGAGCAAATATTTATGCGACCATTCCGGCTGATGGTTCTGAGCAGAGGCTGTATTTGAAGGGTGTTGAATGGACAGAGGATGACAATGTTCCAGGCCAGATTATTCTTACATCTGAGGATGAAAAAGCTAGAGGCTTTATTACAATGCGTTTGTATCTTAACGACGGTTTTGAGGCGCCGGAGCAGGAGGAGGAATCTCCTGTAGATGTGGCTTCAAAAGAGTATAAGGATATGATTTCAAATTCTCTGATGCAGATTGGAAATACGAAGCGCATAGGGAAACTTATTGAAAAAGCGAAAGCCGGCAAGGATGTGACAATTGCCTATATCGGCGGTTCAATCACACAGGGAGCAGGCGCCACTCCTATAAACACAGAGTGTTATGCTTATAAGTCTTTTGTTGGCTTTAAGAAGCTTCTGGGGGATGGGGACAATATTCATTATGTAAAAGCCGGTGTTGGCGGTACTCCATCTGAGCTTGGTATGTTACGATTTGATAGAGATGTTACCAATGATGGAAAGATAAAGCCGGACCTTGTAATCGTAGAATTTGCAGTAAATGATGAAGGTGATGAGACACAGGGCGACTGCTATGAGAGTCTTGTAAGAAAGATTCTTAAGCTTGATTATGAGCCAGCGGTGATTTTGCTGTTCTCTGTATTTGCAGATGATTTTAACCTTCAGGATAGATTAAAGCCAGTGGGACTCAGATATGAATTGCCTATGGTTAGCGTAAAGGATTCTGTAGTACCACAGTTTTACGATAGGTCAAAGCGCATAATAACAAAGAATCAGTTCTTCTATGATATGTTCCATCCAACAAATTTAGGTCATACTATTATGGCTGATTGCCTTGTAAACCTTATGCAGACCATTATGGAAAAGGCGCCTATAGATAAGGAGTACAATCCTGATTTTGAAGCAAGGCCTGCTATAGGAAATTCATTTGATGATGTTATTTTGGTAGATAAAAAGGATAATACAGATTTGCTTACAATCAATCCAGGTGGATTCGTATATACAGATACAGTACTTCAGTCTGTAGAGCGAGAGTTGGATTTGGAACTGACGCCAGAATTCCCATACAACTGGATGTATGATGGCAGCAAGAATACAGATAACGTATTTACGGTAGATGTAGAATGCAAAGCTCTTGTGGTTATTATGAAGGATACAGGAGAAGTAGATGGAGCCATAGCAAAAGCTTATGTGGATGGAGAGTTTGTTAGAGACTTGGATCCATATGTAAATAGATGGTGCCACTGCAATCCATTGATACTGGTAAATCAAAAGACTACAGCGGCACATCATGTTGAGATTCGTGTTGAATCTGATGATATAAGAAATAAATTTACAATCCTCGGATTTGGATTAGTAAAGTAGATTCTGTTTATTGAGGAGATCGGCGGTCAAAGCCGGTTTCCTCATAATATTGTTTTTTATCTTCATACATTCTTTCGTCTGCAAGCTTTGCAAGTGTATCTACAGTTGCAAAAGGATCTTCTTGTACAGATGCATATCCTAAAGAAATTGATATTCCGTCAATATATTTTCCCTTCCAATGTGAAAGATAATGTTTCAAATTGAAAAGTCTTCTGTTTAGTTCTGCCTCATTTGCAACTAGAAGAACTGCAAATTCATCGCCGCCCATACGGCCAATAGTACATGTGGAAGAGGTGTTGAAGGCGCGGCGCAAACATTCAGCTGTACCTATTAACAATTCATCACCGGCATCGTGCCCCAAGGTATCGTTTGTGTATTTTAGTCGGTTTACATCTATTGCCAAATAGGTTAAATCCTTTGGCAGCTTGTGCTTTTCATAATCATCAACTATAGCATAGAAAAGGCGGCGATTGCCTAGCTTTGTCATTTCATCGGTGTATGCGTAAACTTTTGCCTGGGCAAATTCTTTTTCTTCACGTACATTCAGTCCAATTCGTCGGTAAATCAATCCTACCTGAACCATAATGAAAATCATCAAATCGATGATAACAACAAGCAGGTAGTTGTAGTCGATGTGATTTACATATTGAACCAGGGCGATTCCAGCAAACAAAAGAAAGATAAAATTAGCAACGGCGATACCTGTACCGACTTTGGCTTTCTGCTCATCCTTTACAGTAGTGTATGAGTAGTAGCCTACCGTAATCATTACAAGCAAATCGATGGCGTTAGCTACATATACAACAGTACCCCATTCAATTGCTCCGATGGTAGCAAGGAAACAGCTTATCACGATAGCAAGGGCAATGATGCCGTCTATCATGTTGTCTACTTTACCGATTCGCATAAATAATGCTCGGGATAATTCAAAGAACATCATCGGCATAAGAATAAAGGTTATTACATTTAATATTGAAAATCCCGTCATATGGCCCCAAATTACAAATGGAACTCGGGTTTCATTAATAATCCATTGGGCAGATATTATGGAAAAAGCACCGGCGTAGAATAATGCTTCAAATGTAAGCTTTCTAATCAGAGCAGTACGTTTAACTATATAATAGCCGGAAACTATCATTTCTAGGACACCTGTTACCGTAAATACTACAAACAAAATCAGTGAAGGGATGTTTTCTTGCATTTGACGAATGCCATATGAAGAGCGAGTGGTGATAAAACCTTCTGTTAGTTGGGAACCATAGAGTGAATCCTGTAAATCGATAGTTACAGATATATCGCTTCCACTATATGTATATTCCAGTGGTATCCAAATCTCTTTTTGACCTATATTTGTCTTGTGCCCAAAAAGAAGATTATCTCTAGACTCTAGTATTACTTCTCCATCTATAGCTACTTCGAAAGAGTCATAATAAGCTCGCAGAACAAGCATCTGATCCCCATAAACTGTAGGAAGTGTATTGGTTATGGTGAATTCTTCATGATTTCCGTAAGGGAATGTAATCATTCTACCATTTACCTTCCAGTAATTACTGAAATAAACAGTATTCTCACGATATTCATATTTGACCTCGTTAGAATAGCAAAAACCGAAGCCTATGAATAATAGGAGTATTAAAGTATAAATAAATGCTACTAGTCTTCTAACAAATGATAAATCCATAATTTTCGCTCCTTGTGTAGCATTATATCAACAAATATAGAACTTTTAATGAACATGTTGTGAAAAATCCCATAATGTAAAATCTTTATTTTATAATAGCGTTAAATGGTAACTGTGTAATATTCTACAGTTCAAAGCGGAGGTAAAAATGGAGACTAAAAAAGGATTAAAAAGAGACAAGACAACAATAGCTGGACAACTTGGTATTTTTTCGGGATTCACAATCCAAATGTTCTTACTTGTATCTGTTATAATGTTGGTTTTTTTTGGCTTGGTATTTGCAAATATCTATAGCTTCTATAATGTCCAGTTTGTAACAGAGACATACCAGATGGAAATAAGAAAGGATGTCCAGACAATCAACAAGAGACTTCTTTTTGCACTTGCATCTAGCGATTCTGATGTTACTGCAGCGCAGAGAGAGGATCTGGAAGGAAGATTTCCAAAGATTGAGGGTTATTTCTCAACAATTTCTGCAAATTTAAATAACGAGGAATTGGGAAATCGTCTTACAACTAACTTGAAAGCGTTTGAAGATGCATCGTATGAGATGCTTGATTTGGTGGAAGCAGGCGATGCTGCTGGAGCATTGGAATATTATAATTCCACATTGAATGAGGTTTCAGAGACCCTTGCTGATTCACTGGATGAAACAGGAGAGCTTGCAGAAAACGCTGCGGCAGGAAAGTATAAAGCTATTCTGCTCATTATTGTCGCTGGAGTAGTTGTTCTTGTAGGTGGACTTTTAGTTGTAAGCTCAATCAGCAAGAAGAAGGCTAATACACTTATTAGAACTATCGAAAATGATTTGGCAGTACTTGCGAAGGCTACTGAGGAAATCGCAGAAGGCAATGTACATGTAGAAATTGATTATGAAGCAGATAATGAAATTGGCAAGGTTGTAAATCAATTAAGAACTGCTGTAGACTCATTGTCATTCTATATTGATGAAATTGGAAGCAAGATGTCTACAATGGCAAATGGCAATTTCAATATTAGCTTTGAGAAGAATTTTAATGGTGATTTCAGAGCAATTCAGACTGCTATCGAATCATTCTCTCAGCAGATATCAGATTCTATGACAGAGATTATGGAAGTATCTGATATGGTATCAGAAGGTGCAAATCAGATTGCTGGTGCAGGTCAGAATCTTGCAGATACAGTTACATCTCAGGCAAATATCGTAGAAGACTTGTCTGTTACTGTTAATGATATTACAGATCAGATTTCAAGTAATTCAACAGATGCAACACAGATTTCCAAGGAAGTTGAAGTGGTTGCACAGAATATCGTTGAAGGTAACCAGAGAATGCAGGATGTTGTTAATGCTATGGATGCAATTTCAGCATCATCTCAGGAGATTTCAAAGATTATTGATACAATCAATGCTATTGCTGATCAGACAAACCTTCTTTCTCTTAATGCTTCTATTGAGGCTGCAAGAGCAGGTGAGGCTGGTAAGGGATTTGCAGTAGTTGCTACAGAGGTTTCTCAGCTTGCTGGACAGACCGTAGAGGCTGCACAAAACACTGCAGGTCTTATTAATGCATCACTTCAGAGTGTCCAGGAAGGTATTGCTATTGCCAATGATACAGCTGAGAAGCTTAATGGTATGGTTTCTCAGGTTCAGGGAATTGCAGATAAGGTAAAGACAATTGCGGAGGCATCAAATTCACAGGCTGCTTCTGTAAAGGAAATGTCTGCAAACATTAGTGAGATTTCATCAGTTGGCCAGAACAATGCTGCTACATCTGAAGAATCACTTGCACTTAGCTACGAAATGAATGAACACGCTGATTCATTAAAGGGATTAGTTGAACGCTTTGAACTTAAAAAATAAATAGAAATTTAAATTATCAAGGACGCCTTGTAAAAACAGGGCGTCCTTATTTTTTTGAGAAAAATTATCTAAAAGATTTTATAGAATTATGTTGACTTCTAAATTTTTTTAGCTATCATAGGTGGTGGTTAATGTAAAACATTTTAACTAATTAAAATAAGATAAAAGAAAAGGAGAATATTATGTTCGAGACAGTAAAGGAAGTAATTATTGATACACTTAGCTGCGCAGCAGAGAAAGTTACTATGGAGGCAAATCTTTTTGATGATCTTGGTGCTGACTCCCTTGATGCAGTAGAGCTTTCCCTTGCAGTTGAAGAAAAAACAGGTATCACAATTGATGAGGATGCAATGGCTGAAATGAAGACAGTTGCAGATATCGTAAATTACTTAGAGGCACATAAATAATCATGGAATTAAAAGATGTAAAAGAACTATTGAAGGCATTTGATGAAAGCAATAGTTCTTATCTGTCAGTAGAAATAGACAATACAAAAATAAAGCTGAAAAAGTATTCTGAGCAGAAGGTTATTGTGGAGAATGCCACACAGGTGTGTGAACAATTATCACCTGCACAGAATAATAGTAATGTGGATAACAGCCCAGAATCCCGATTGGATGGTGAACAAGTATTGGCGCCTTTAGTAGGAGTTTTTTATGCAGCTCCTTCACCAGAAGAGGATGCTTATGTACAGGTAGGGGATACAGTCAAAAAAGGACAGGTTCTCTGCTTGATTGAAGCTATGAAAATGATGAGTGAAATCACCGCACCAAAGGATGGAGTAATCAAAAAAATCTTTGTAAAGAATCAGGATGTGGTTGAATTTGAACAGCCACTCTTCTTAATAGGAGATTAGTTATGTTTAAGCGTATTTTGATTGCTAATCGTGGTGAGATTGCAGTTCGAATAATTAGGGCCTGCATGGAAATGAATATTGAGTCAGTTGCAGTTTATTCAATTGCCGATAAAGATTCGCTTCATGTAAAGCTTGCTACTAAGAGTATTTGTATTGGTCCAGCCCGAGCAGCAGATAGTTACTTGAATATGGATGCTATTATTACTGCTGCTCAGGTTATGGAGTGCGACGCTTTACACCCTGGCTTTGGGTTCCTTTCAGAGAATTCTACATTCGTAAGAAAATGCAACGAGGCTGGAATCACATTTATTGGTCCAACTGCTGATGCAATGGATGCCTTGGGTAATAAAGCAGCAGCACGAAAAATGATGATGAAAGCAGGAGTTCCTGTAGTTCCAGGATCAGATGGTCCAGTGGCGGACTACAGCAAACTAGAAAAAATAGCTAAAAAGATTGGCTATCCTGTTTTGATTAAGGCCAGTGCTGGTGGCGGCGGACGTGGAATGCGTCGTGTCTATAAACCAGAGGATTTGAAAAAGCTTTTCGATGAAGCAAAGGCAGAAACAATGGCTTGCTTCAATGACGACGAAATGTATCTGGAAAAGTTGATATTAAATCCTAGACATATTGAATTCCAAATTTTAGCGGATGAGCACGGTAATGTGATTCATCTAGGGGAGCGCGACTGTTCAATTCAGCGAAAGAATCAGAAGCTGATTGAAGAAAGTCCATGTATGTATATAAACGAAGACTTACGAAAGTCTATGGGAAAGGCGGCAGTTGCTGCAGCAAAAGCAGCCAACTACACAAATGCTGGTACTGTAGAATTCGTCTTGGATGAAAAGAATCATTACTATTTCATCGAGATGAACACAAGAATTCAAGTGGAACATGGCGTTACCGAAGCCGTTACCGGAATTGACCTTATCAAACAACAGATTAGGATAGCTTTTCATGAGCCATTAAAAATCAGGCAGAAGGATGTAAATATCAAAGGCCACGCCATGGAGTGCAGAATAAATGCAGAAGATCCGGCAAAGAATTTTATGGCTAACACAGGCAAAATTACTTTTTTAAATGTGCCTGGAGGACCTGGAGTCAGAGTGGACACACTTTTGTACAACGGATATGAAACCAGTCCATTTTATGATTCCATGATGGCAAAGATAATTGTTCATGCACCTACGCGACTTGAAACAATCAGACGTATGCGAAGAGCTCTTTTAGAGCTTGTTACAGATGGAATCAAAACAAATGGAGATTTTGATTATCTGTTGTTGCATCACCCTGATTTTATAAAGGGAAATTACAATGTTAGCTTTATCGAGGATCATTTGGATGAAATCCTATCCTGGGACAAAGCTGCATCAGAATATCCAGAGGATAATGAATGATAAGTGCTGTAGATCAAAGAAAAAACAAATTCAATAGATACAAAGATTTGCGCGAAAACCCAACAGAGATGTTGGAGCCAGCCATCAAGCCTGTAAAGGAATATGATGTGTGGGACAGACTTAATGACATTGCAGATGAGGGCACTTTTGAAGAGTTCAAGTTCAGCTTTCCTGAAACAAATCCTCTTGAATTTGAGGGATATGTTGAAAAGAAAGAGGCACTGCGAACAGAGATAAATCTTCATGATGCAATCATCGCAGGCATATGTCAAATAGATGGGTACAAGACTGTAATTGCCATTATGAACAAGAAATTTATGATGGCATCCATGGGAATGGAGCTTGGAGAAATAGTTTGTAGATCTGCTGAATATGCAATGAAAAATAAACTACCACTGATAATATTCACAGCAAGCGGTGGCGCCAGAATGCAGGAAGGAATTCTTAGCCTTATGCAAATGGCGAAAACCAGCGCTGTAATCCAAAAGTTCAAGGAAGCTGGTGGATTATATATTACAGTTCTCACTCATCCAACTACTGGCGGTGTAAGCGCAAGCTTTGCTACTTTAGGAGATATTACTTTAGCTGAACCAGGTGCTCTTATCGGGTTTGCAGGGCCAAGAGTTATTGAACAGACAATTGGTCAGAAGCTGCCTGAAGGATTCCAGAGAGCGGAGTTTTTGGAAGAGCACGGATTTGTGGATCAGATAGTTAAGCGGGAGGATATGAAAAACACTCTTGGAAAGCTGCTGAAGCTTCACAGTTAAGGAGGAATCAGATGAAGGCTATTGATAGAGTTTTAAATGCACGAGATAAAGACAGACCAAAGATTACAGATTATATCGATAATCTGTTTACGGATTTTTTTGAGCAAAAGGGAGATTTTTTAGGTAAGGAAGATGCCAGTATATATGGTGGAATAGCAATGTTTCACGGCAAGCCTGTGACTGTGCTTGGCCATCGCAAGGGCCGCACAGCAGAGGAAAACATGACATGTAATTTTGGAATGCCAGGGCCGGAAGGCTACAGAAAAGCACTGCGATTGATGAAGCAGGCAGAAAAGTTCGGAAGACCAATTATTACATTTGTGGATACTCCAGGTGCATATCCGGGACTTGAAGCAGAAATGTATGGACAAGCTCAGGCTATTGCAAACAACCTGGCCCAAATGAGTGATATAAAGGTTCCTATCATTACCATAGTTACAGGTGAGGGAAGCAGTGGTGGAGCCCTGGGAATAGCAGTGGCAAACAAGGTTTACATGTTGGAAAATGCGATTTATTCTGTTCTTTCACCAGAAGGTTTTGCATCCATCCTTTGGCATGATAGTGCAAAAAGAGATGAGGCAGCAGAAGTGATGAAGCTTACCGCAAAAGATCTTTTGGAATTTGGTGTTATCGATGGAATCATTTCTGAACGTGGCACTGGTTTCGAGCTTGTGTCAGAAACAGACAATGTTGATAAATACAGCAGATTATATGTAAGAATCGATAAACAAATTTCTTCAGCATTGAAGGAACTTGAGAATAAAAGTGCAGAACAGTTGATTACTCACAGATATGAAAAGTTCAGATATTTCGACAAGGAATATTTGGAGGAAACAACTTCAGAAAGAATGGAAAATGTGTAAATGACTGGAATAAGGATTTTAGGAACAGGAGCCTATGCTCCAAAGAAGCTTGTTAGTAATGATGATTTGGCAAAAATCGTTGAAACAAGTGATGAGTGGATAAAGCAAAGAACTGGCATGAGCGTAAGACATCATGTCACCGGTGATGAGAATCATACATATCTTGCAGAAATGGCTGCTAAGGAAGCTATCGAAAACGCAGGAATCAATAAAGATGAGATTGGCGTAGTTGTTGTTTGCACAGTGTCAGCTGATTATTTTTCTCCTTCAGCTGCATGTTTAATTCAGGGAAGACTTGGGCTGTCAAATGACATTATCGCTATCGATATTGGAGCTGGATGTTCAGGGTTTATTTTTGGAATGGAGACAATCAGAGCACTTATGATGGCTAGAAATGCCAAGTATGGACTTTTGATTGGAGCCGAAGTCCTTTCTAAAAAAATGGACATGACAGACAGAAGCACCTGTGTGTTATTTGGAGATGGGGCAGCAGCAGTTGTTGTTGAACCAGCAGATTCACTGTATTCGTCAGTGATTGGCGTGGACGGTGATGAGGAAATGATTAACATCAAATCTCCAGATGGATACATTCACATGGATGGTCAGGGAACATACAAATTTGCAGTAGCAACAGTTCCAAAGGTGATAGAGCAGGCAGTTAATAAAGCGAATTTAACCTACGATGAAATTGATTACTTTGTATTGCATCAGGCAAATCTTAGAATCATAGAGTCCATAGCAAAAAAAGTTAATCAGCCAATGGACAAATTCGTAGTAAACATAGATAAATATGGCAACACATCTGCAGCAAGCGTAGGCTTGGCCTTGGATGAAGCTGTCAAAGGCGGAAAGATTAAAAAAGGAGACAAGGTACTGATGTGCGCTTTCGGCGCCGGCCGAACATGGGGCGCCGTGGTACTGGAGTGGTAGATATGAAACTTAGGGATTTAACAGGTACAAAGTATTCAATTTTACAGGGCGGCATGGCGAATATCGCTACAGGTGAGTTTGCAGCGGCAGTTTCTAATGCAGGTGGACTAGGCTTAGTAGCCAGCGGCGGTATGAATGCCGAGGCCTTAAGAGAACAAATAAGAATTTGCAAAAGCAAAACAGATAAGCCATTTGGTGTGAATTTGATGTTGATGAATCCAGATGTGGATAACATCGCCCAGATGCTAATCGAAGAAAAGGTACAGTTCATTACAACAGGGGCAGGCAATCCTGGTAAGTATATGGCTGGTTGGAAAGCAATGGGAGCAAAGGTGTTTCCTGTAGTTGCATCGGTTGCTTTGGCAAAAATTATGGTAAGAGCAGGTGCAGATGCCATTATTGCGGAAGGTGGAGAGTCAGGTGGTCACGTAGGTGATATGACAACAATGACTTTGCTTCCACAGGTAGTTGCAGCAGTGGATGTTCCAGTAATTGCAGCAGGTGGAATTGCATCAGGAGAGCAGATGGCGGCAGCAATGTTGCTTGGTGCATGTGGTGTGCAGATTGGCACATGTCTTCTTGTTTCAGAGGAATGTCCAATTCACGAAAACTACAAGCAGGCGCTTATAAAGGCAAAGGATAATGCCACAACAGTAACTGGACGTTCACAGGGGGCGCCAGTTCGTATTATCAAAAATGAAATGGCAAGAGAGTATTTAAAGCTTGAGGCTGAGGGAGCAGACAGAGAGCGACTGGAACAGATTACCCTTGGTGGCCTTCGCAGAGCAGTAGTTGATGGAGATATCCTTCGTGGTTCGGTAATGGCTGGCCAGGTTTGCGGTCAACTCAAAGAAGTTCGTCCCGTAGCGGATATCTTGGAAGAGCTCAACCGTGGTGCCGTGAACACGCTAAATAATGCTCAACTAATTGAGCTGTAAGAATTACAAATATAGATGAGCAAGTAGACAACAAGCTCTGAGGTTACTTAAGTGAGGTGTGTTACCGAACGGAGTAACTCTCAGGCTTGTAGTCGTAACTTGCGGACTTGGTGGGAGGATTTAGATGTTAGGTTTCGTTTATGCTGGCCAGGGTTCACAGCGTGTGGGGATGGGCCAGGATTTTTATGGCAAATACGATAGTTTTAGGGAGACTATAGATAAAGCAACAGAGGTTGTAAGCAAAGTAACAGATATGGATGTAGCGGAGGTCTCATTTAATGGGCCAATTGAGCAGCTTTCACAGACAGCTTATACTCAGCCTGCCATGGTTGCATTTGCAATCGGTGTGACAAAGCTTCTCAGAGAGGCAGGAATAGATGCTGATTATACATGTGGACTTAGCCTTGGAGAATACTCAGCTTTATATGAGGCTGGTGTTGTAGATGAAGCAACTATCATGGAGCTGATTGCAAAAAGAGGTAAGTATATGGCGGAGGCTTCGCAAGGGCTTAATGTCAAAATGGCTGCTGTCCTTGGAATAGACAGAGAGACAGTTTTAGAATGCTGCGAGAAAGCATGTGAAATAACAGAAGGTGAGCGCGTAGTTCAGGCGGCAAACTTTAATTGCCCAGGTCAGATTGTTATATCTGGACATTCAAGTGCTGTAGATATGGCTAGCGCATTCCTTAAGGAAGCAGGAGCTAAAAGGATTCTTCCATTAAAGGTTAGTGGACCATTCCATACAAAGCTTATGAAGCCTGCAGGAGATAAGCTTGCCCAGGAATTTAAATCAGTGGACTTTAAGGCTGAGAAAACAAAGGTGATTTTCAATTGCCTTGGAAGAGAAAAAAATCAGGATGAAGAGGTTGCGAATCTTCTAGAAAAGCAGGTGCAGTCATCTGTTTATTTGGAAGATTCAATTAGATATATGGCGGAGGCTGGTGTGGATACTTTTGTGGAAATCGGACCAGGAAAAGCTATCAGCAAGTTTATAACTAAGACTGTTGATAATGCAAAAGTATATTCAATCGATACAGTTGAGGATTTTGAAAACATTGTAAAGGAGCTTGGGGCATGAGTGTAGCACTAGTTACAGGTGGTAGCAGGGGAATAGGCAGAGTTATTGCTGAGCATTTGGCAAAATCTGGTATTAATGTTGCAATTTGCTATTCAGGAAATGAGAACGCAGCACAGGAAACCATTGAAGCCTGCAAAAAGCATGGCGTTCAGGCTATGTATGTCAAGGCAGATGTAAGTAATGCTGATGACGTTACAGAAATGTTTAATCAAATAAAAGAATTGATGGGACCAGTGGAAATCCTGATAAACAATGCTGGAATCACAAGAGATGGCCTGCTTTTAAGAATGAGTGAAGCTGATTATGATGCAGTTCTTGATACTAACCTTAAGGGAACTTTTCTATGCACAAAGGCTGCCATAAAGGACATGATGAAAGCTAGAAATGGCCGCATCATCAACATCACTTCTATTGTAGGTGTCCAGGGAAATGCTGGACAGGCAAATTACAGTGCAAGTAAAGCTGGTGTTATCGGATTTACGAAGTCAGTTGCAAGAGAGTATGGCTCTAAGGGTGTTACCGTAAATGCGGTAGCTCCAGGATTTATTCAGACTGCTATGACAGATCAGTTGCCAGATAATGTAAAGGAAGCTTACCTGAAGCAAATCCCTTTAGCAAGATTTGGAACACCAGAGGATGTAGCAGATGTTGTAGATTTTCTGGCATCAGACAAAGCATCTTATATTACAGGACAGGTAATAGAAGTAACTGGAGGAATGTAAAACATGAAGCGTAGAGTAGTAATTACTGGAATGGGTACAGTAAACCCTCTTGGCAATTCAGTAGAAGATACATGGAAGGCCGTAAAAGAGGGGAAATGCGGTATTGGCCCTATTACACATTTTGATACATCAGAATTAAAAGTTAAGCTTGCCGGCGAGGTTAAGAATTTTGATGCAGCTGAGATTCTGGGACCAAAGGAATCTAAGCGTATGGATGTTTACACACAGTATGCTTGTGCTGCGGCAAAGGAAGCATTTGCTGATGCTGGAATTGATGTTGAAAAGGAAAACATGGACAGATTTGGATGCATCGTTTCATCAGGTATTGGCGGTCTTTCTACCATAGCTACAGAGCACTCAAAGGGTGAGGAAAAAGGCTACAGCAGAATCTCTCCTTACTTCATTCCTATGTCTATCAGCAATATGGCGGCTGGACAGATAGCCATAATGTATGGACTTAAGGGAATGTGCACATCTGTTGTTACTGCATGTGCCAGCTCCAATAATGCTATTGGTGACGCATTCCATAGAATTCGTGATGGATATGAGGATGCTATGCTGTGCGGAGGAGCAGAAGGGGTTGTTATGCCACTTGCCATTGGTGGTTTTCAGTCTATGAAGGCTCTCTGCACAAGCGAAAATCCTAACCGTGCATCTATTCCATTTGATAAGGAACGCCATGGATTTGTTATGGGCGAAGGCGCAGGCATACTTGTGCTGGAAGAATTAGAACATGCAAAAGCACGTGGAGCAAAGATTTATGCTGAGGTAATTGGCTATGGCTCAAACTGTGATGCATATCACATCACTGCACCTAATCCAGAAGGAGAGGGCGGAGCAAAATGTATGGCTCTTGCAGTTGCCGATGCTGGAATTGAAATGACTGATGTGGATTATATCAATGCTCATGGAACAAGCACAAGCTTAAATGATGCAGGAGAAACTCTTGCTATTAAAAAGGCCTTTGGGGAGCATGCATATAAGCTTATGGTAAGCTCAACAAAATCTATGACAGGACATTTGCTTGGTGCAGCAGGTGCTGTAGAAGGTATTATCACAGCGTTGGCTTTAAAGGATGGTTTTGTTCCGGCAACAATCAATTATCTTGAAAAGGATGAGGCTTGCGATTTGGATTATGTGCCAAATATCGGAAGAAAGGCAGATATAAATGTAGCATTGTCAAATGCCCTAGGTTTTGGTGGGCACAATGCATCAATTGTATTTAGGAGGTTTTAATGGAACTTAGCTGTTCAGAAATACAGGAAATATTACCACATAGATATCCATTTTTGATGGTGGACAAAATCACAGAATGCGAACCCGGGGTATATGCCAAGGGAATCAAATGCGTATCAGCTAATGAAATGCATTTCATGGGACACTTTCCAGGTCATCCAGTTATGCCAGGAGTTCTTATAATAGAAGCATTGGCACAGGTAGGCGCAGTTGCGCTTTTAACAGAAGAGGAAAACAAAGGGAAGCTTGCATTTTTCGGTGGAATCAAGAATGCAAGGTTTAAGCAACAGGTTGAACCAGGTGATGTTTTACAATTGGAATGTAAGCTAACATCAAGAAAAGGCCCTGTGGGATTTGGGGAAGCTGTGGCTTATGTGAATGAAAAAATTGCCGCGAAAGCAGAAATTTCCTTTGCTTTAGGCGATTAAATTGAGTATGATATTTCTAGAAGTTTTTAGATTAAAGAAAGATAGGAGCTAGAAATGTTAGAAGAAGCACTTACAGAGGTTTACACCAAGTTTAAAGTTCACTTTTACCAGGAGATGTTCAAAAAGCTTCGTGCCAGAGAAACATCACTTACAATCGTAGAGCTTTTTTGCGTAGAGATTATCTATGTACTTAGAAATCCAACTGTAAAAGAGTTCGCAGAATTTATTGGTATTTCTTCACCAAATGCTGCATATAAGATTGCTTGCTTAATTGATAAGGGGTACATTGAAAAGGTTCAGTCTGAAAAGGATAGAAGAGAGTTTCATCTTCATGTTACAGACAAATACCTTGAGTATTTAAATCTCTCAGAAGGCTACGTTAAGACAGTAGCTGAAAGAGCAGAAGAGCGTTTCACAGAAGAACGCATTGAAACATTAAATGATATCCTTAACGATATGTCAGATTTCCTTATGAAGGAAGTAGATATTCCAAAGTATCGTAGAAGTGAAGAAGAATAATATAAAATAACAGGTCCTTGGCGAAAGCCAAGGACTTTTTTGTGCCCAAAAATATGCACAGTTGCCTGACCTGTGTTTTGTATGATATGTAGAATCGTTTGATTGAGTTTGATTACAAGTTTTAAAAAGTAATCATTTTTTAATTAATAAAGGGTGCATAAATATGTATTTTTGTGATTAGGTTACTGATTATTTTGCTGAAAAGCCCGTAAATATGGGCTTTTGACGTATTTGCTGAAATTGAATAATTCATTTTAATTAAGTTTCACAAAAATGAAAAAGTGGTCTCTAAATCTATTGACCTTATTATGAAACAGCGTTAATGTGTTAACAGTGTTAAGTGATTAACACTTGAAAGCAATTGCGAGGTAATGTAAATGAAAAAAGTCAAAGAAGTTGCAGGTAATAATACAAGCGATTTAACAGAAATGAATCGTTCTGCAATTGTGCGAATCCTTCAGCAAAGAGAGGTTTGTACCAGAGCAGAGATTGCTAAGATGATGGGCCTTACACAGGCATCTATCACAAAGCTTGTAGCCTATCTGATAGATATGGGAATCGTATCAGAGGTTGGTATTGTGAAAGGAAATGGAAATAGACGTTCCATTGGCCTTCGATTAAATGCTGAAAAGAATCTGGTAATCGGTGTTAAGTTCTCCAGACATGTATTTGCTATCGGAGTATTTGATATATCTGGAAAGCTATACACACAAAGCGAAACAGAGTTTAGTCTGGATGAAAACACAGGCAAAGTTCTGACAGCCATGAAAGACCAGATAAGAAAACTTCTTGATGAATATGAAAACGTAGTAGCCATTGGTCTTGCACTTCCAGGTCCTTATCTTAGAAAAGAAGGACGTATTGCAATGGTCACAAGAATGCCAAGCTGGCACAACATCAATTTTATTGATGAGTTCAAAAATGAATTTGATAAGCCAGTATTCATCGAACAGGATGCTAATGCTGGAGCACTGGCAGAGTGGTGGTTCGGTGATCATGGAAGACCACTTAGCTCACTGACTTATTTCTTGGTTGGTGAAGGTGTTGGATCAGGAATAGTTGATCACGACAGACTTTTGCTTGGATATCAGGGGATTGCAAGCGAGGTTGGTCATATCAGCATAGATTTTAATGGAAGCACATGCGAGTGTGGAAATAAAGGTTGTTTGGAGCTTTATTGTTCCACAATGGCACTTTTGAAAAAAGCTGAAAAGGAATTGCCGGAGCTGTTTAAAGAAAAATATGAGAACAGATCAGAGGCTGTTGCAAGAATTGTTGAAGCAGCTCGAAAGGGCAATGAAAAGGCTATTAGGGTTTTACAAGAAATTGCAACATACATTGGATATGGATGCGTAACACTGATAAATGCATACGATCCAGAAATTATAGTTATTGGGGATAGCGTATCGCAAGGGGATGAATTCCTTTTACCAACAATCAAAAAGATTGTAGAGGAAAGAACAATTCCAGAAGTAAGTAGCAAAGTAAGAATAGAGATTTCTAGATTGAAAGTTGATCCTACTCTTTACGGTGCGGCAGCAATTGCTACAGACAGAGTTTTGAGAAAACCAAGCGAGTATTTGGCTTCAAATTAGGCATCAAAATAGGCATCAAATATAGGAGGTAGTATTGTGGAAAAGAAAATTGACGTTGTGGCATTGGGAGAACTCCTTATAGATATGACTAACAACGGAGTATCAGAAAATAATAATGACTTGTTTGAGGCAAATCCAGGAGGGGCACCATGTAATGTACTTGCTATGCTTAAACGATTTGGCCACGAAGTTAATTTTATTGGTAAGGTAGGAGATGACATTTTTGGTAGAAAGCTGAAGGCTACACTTGAGGAAGTTGGTATTGGAACAGAAAATCTTTTAATGGATAAGGATGTTCGTACAACACTTGCTTTTGTAGAGACTTTCCCAGATGGAGATAGAGATTTCTCATTCTACAGAAATCCAGGGGCAGATATGATGCTCAGAAAGGATGAAGTAGATACAGAGCTTATCAAGAATACAAAGGTTTTCCATTTTGGAACACTTTCAATGACCCACGAATTGCCAAGAGAGGCTACAATTTTTGCTCTTGAAGAGGCAAAGAAAAATGGTGCCATCATCACATTTGATCCAAACTTAAGAGAACCCCTTTGGAACAGCTTGGATAAGGCAAAAGAGCAGATTTTATGTGGTATGAAATACGCTGATTATCTTAAAATATCAGATAATGAAATCCAGTGGCTTACTGGAGAACAGGATTATACAGCTGGTGTGCACAAAATCAGAGAGCAGTTCAATATCCCGCTTATAACTGTATCTTTGGGCAAGGAAGGAAGCCGTGCTTATTATCAGCCTGAGGGCAAGGAAGAAATAATCGTGGAGGTTGATTCATTCTTATCACCAGAAACAATCGAAACAACTGGTGCAGGTGATACATTCTGCGGATGCATAATTCACTATTTATTGGAGTATGGTATATACGAATTAGATGAAAACAAATTAAAGGAAATGCTTACAGTTGCAAACGCTGCAGCATCTCTGATTACAAGAGTTAAAGGCGCACTTAGGGTAATGCCATCATTAGAAAAGGTTAATGAATTGGCTAAATCAAGGTGAGATAATGACTTATAAAATTGTGTTCTGTGATGTAGATGGAACATTACTTAATAAAGAACATAGATTATTGGATAGTACCTTAAAGTCCATAAAAGCTTTACAGGAAAAAAATCTGCCATTTGTTATTGTTACTGCTAGAGGACCTTCTGGTATTTATCCAATATTTAAAAGATACAAGTTTGTGTGTCCTATGGTTTGTTTTAGTGGTGGACTGATTATTGATTACAATGGTCAGGTGCTATACTCAAATGGATTTACAAAGGGCACAGCAAAAAAGCTTATTAACTTCATAGAAAAAGAGAATCTTGACTGTACATGGAATATTTATTCTATGGACAATTGGATTGTCAAAGACCGTGCTGACGAAAGGGTGGCAAGGGAAGAATCTATAGTTGAGGCAAAGGCTTCAGAAGGTAATGTGGATAACTTGCCTGAAGGTGCAGAAATAGGAAAAATCCTATGCATGTGCAACCCCGCTCATACTATAGAAATTGAAAATAGACTAAAAAAAGAATTTCCATGTCTATCTATAGTTCGTTCGTCAGATATTCTTATTGAAATTATGAATAAAAACATTTCTAAGGGAGAAAGTATTGAATTTCTCTGCAAGAAATGGGATATTGATATTAAGGAAACGGTAGCATTCGGAGATCATTTCAATGACCTTGAAATGCTTGAAAAGGTGGGGAAACCTTTCTTGATGGAGAATGCTCCAAAGGAGCTAAAAGAGCGGATTGGAAATGTTACTTTTAGCAATAATGCTGATGGGATATATCATGGTTTGAAGCAAATAGGACTAGTTGATTAATCGACTAGAAAGGGGGATTTTGCATGGAACGATACGAACTTGATTCAGCTGAAAATAAAGCCTTTGTCAGAGAGATGAGGAATAGTCTGTTGTC
>JAEEGI010007513.1_pt1 | contig 24415 bp, 19 predicted proteins | sample 8958751 | NCBI WGS metagenome assembly JAEEGI01 (sample SAMN16246545, study PRJNA631951) | gut metagenome | biome: gut microbiome; feature: rumen; material: KS-attached | host: Bos | place: Iran: Karaj | collected 2018-10
TGTTAATAATAAATTACCTAAAGAACCTGATAAGGTAAAAATAGCAAGAAATATTGGGTTTTTGTATCCTCTTGGATTAGTTGGTTTATTTTTATTAACTCTTTTTAATTTTAATGAATCCATAATTTGGATTTCTGTATTAATTGGTTTAATATATTTAGGTTTTATAGCTTATTTATTATATAGAAAAACTAAGATATCTGGGATTATTGGGATGGTTGTTTCTTTTACTTTTTTATTAGTCGCAATAGAATTTCTTGGATTATTACTAGGGATGTATATGTTGGCATTATTAAATATTGGATATTTATTTTTTGCGGTACTATTATCTTTTTTATTGGTGGTATGGGCTTTTTCTGGAGATAATAAAGTCGCAGTAAAAAACAATCAAGAAGAAGAAAAAGAACAAAAAGAAAAAGAAATAGAAGAAAGAATAATAAAAGAAATGGAAGAATATGAAGGAGAACATAAGGTTTGTTTAAACTGTGGGACTGCTAATCCTATAGATAGTAAGAAATGTTATAATTGTTCTAGCAGTTTTGAAATGGATGATAATAAATGAAATCTATAAATCAATTATTATTAGAGCAATGTTGTAATTTTAGATGTGGTATTACTTTGCCTTTTCAAAGGATACCAAATAATTTTTGTGATATTTCAAATGTTTATAATTATTCTGTTCCTGAAGATTCAGTTGCATCTTGGAATACTGCAAGTGGATCTTTAAATTTTGATGAGAATCTTGCGATTATGGGATCAATAGGAGAATCTTTAGAAAGATATTCAGGAGCAGTATGTCAATTTGATATTAAATCATATGATGAAGTTAAAGATAAAAAATATTTAGATTATAGTGATTTTTCTTTATTTTCTGATAAGCAATATAAAGATTTAAAATTTGGTTGGACTAAACCTAAAAATGAACAAAAATATTATGGAAAAGTATTTTCATTATATGATAATAAAGAGTGGTATGTTCCTCAAGAATTAATTGGATTAGGATCTAGATTAGATAAAACTTGTATTCCTTCAACATCTACTGGTATTGCGGCACATACTAATAAATATGAAGCAATTAATTCGGCCTTGTTAGAAGTTTTGGAAAGAGATGCTTTAACTACATATTGGTTACATTCAATAGGTGGTAGAGAAATAGAGTTAGATGATAAATATACTCATGAAGTTAAAAATAAAAATGGTCAAATATTTTGTTTTGATGTGACACAGGATTGGAATCCATATCCTGTTGTTATGATTTGTGGATATTTATTATCTGGTAATAAGAAAAGAATATCTATGGGAGTAGCTTGTCGTGAAAATTATCAAAAAGCAATAGAAAAAGCATATTTAGAATGGATACAAGGATGTATATTTGCTGGATATTATGATGATCATCATAAAGATATTAAATTAAATGATTATAAAGAAGTTAATAGTTTTGATCTACATGCTGTTTATTATACAAAACATCCTGATAAATGGAATAAAACACCGCTTATTAAATATAAAAAAGCTTATCAATATACAGAAAGAAATAATAATCTTAAGAATAAAAGTATAGAATATAAACTTAACTTTTTATTAAAGAAATTAGAAAAAGAAAATATTAGATTATTTTATAAAGATATTACTAGTATTGATGTTAGGGATGTAGGGGTTACAGTAGTAAAAGTTTTATCTCCTGATTTATCATTATTACATGGTGATGAAAATGAAATGTTTTTAGGTGGTAAAACTAATGATGTGAAATGGAGATATGGAGACTTAAAAGCTAGAAAGTTTCCTAATCAATATCCACATCCATTAGGATAAGAGGAGATATAATATGTATAAAAATAATAATAATTGGAATTTATTTATAGAAGATAATAAACTATTTATAAGTAAGGGTGCTGATGAAATATATTTTTTAGATGAAGCAACTGATGAGCAAGCTCATATGATTTTTGATGCTTATAATAGTAATGGTTTTGATGATTTGTTAGATAAACACTTGTGTGATGAAATAATAGATAAATTAGAAAAAGTGGGAGTTATTTATAAAAATAAATATAAATCTAATAATAAAAAATTAAATATATTTATTAAATATTATGGTAATCCTAGTGATGAATTAAAAAAAGAAATTACGAATATAATTTCTAAAAGAAGTAATATAAAAATAGTTGATAAGATTAATAATAGTGATTTAGCTTTATTAATTAGAATTAATGAACCTCTTAAAAGTATATTAAAAGATTATTCCGAAATTATTGTTCCACATTTATTTATAGATTTAGGTTATGCAAATAATATTTCTATTGGACCGATTGTATATGATGATACAGCTTGTTTAAGTTGTTATGTGGGTAGATTAATAAAAAATTGGGGAGATGCTAACCCTCCTGTTGAACCACTTATTACTAAGAAAAAAGAATTGGTAGCAGCCTTTATCTTAGATAGAATTGAACAGTATATTATTTATGGAAATTGTCCAGATGTAATAAATTGTGTATGGAATTATAATGTTAATACTTATAGTTCTGATTATAATAAAATATATAAATTACCTTGGTGTCCATATTGTGGTAATAGTAGTGATAATCCTAGTATTATTTTACCTTGGGAAAAGGAGTTTAGTAATGAGTAAATATCAAAATAAGTCTCCATTATTTGATTTATACTGGGAAAATACTAATTTAAATGATAAGAATATAATTAGTTTTATTAATGATTTTAATAATGATAGTAACGATATTCATAAAATAGAATATTCTACTAAAGATTTAATATTAGATTTTCCAAAAGATAAATTATTTGAAATTATGAGACAAAGAAAAAGTAATAGAGAGTTTAATAATTATCAAATTAATAAGAAACAATTATCTTCACTATTTTCTTGTTTTGCTGAAATAGATAATCATAGATTATTATCGTCTGGAGGAGCTAAATATCCTATTGAAGTATATGCATTTTGTTTTAATGTTAAGGGATTAAATAATAAAATTGTATATTATAATTATTCTGATAATTCTTTATCAATAGTAAATGATTGTGATAGTTGGAATGATATTAAATCAATAACGGGAGCTGATGACAATATTGATGGAGAACCATCTATGATGTTTGTTTTTGTCGGTTTTCCTAGTAGAGTTGTTTCAAAGTATGGAGAACGTGGAGGAAGATTTTTATTAATAGAATCTGGTCATTATATACAAAACTTATTACTAAGGGTTACTTATGAAAAATTAAAAGCTGTTGAACTTGGTGGTTTATTTGATAATGATATAAAAAGATTATTGGGATTAGATAGTAGTGATGCGATTATTACTTTGGGAGTAATTTGTGGCAATTAAAAAATCGTATTTCTACGATTTAATTCTTATTGGAGGGGCCAGACGGATTTGAACCGACGATCAGAGTTTTGCAGACTCACGCCTTACCACTTGGCTATAGCCCCATCTCATATGAATTAATTTTAACAAATTTATTGATAATTTTCAATATAAAAATTAATGAAAGGATAAAATATTATGAAAAGAGAAGAGTCTTTTGGATCTATAGTATTTGATAATAACAAAGTATTGATAGTTGTCCATAATAAGGGCCATATTGGATTTCCTAAAGGGCATATTGAAGAAGGAGAAAATGGAATTGATACTGCGATTAGAGAAGTAAAAGAAGAAACTGGGATTGATATAGAAATAATATCTGATTATAGTTATAGTATTGAGTATTCTCCTAAAGCTAATGTTATGAAAAAAGTTACTTATTATATAGGAAAAAGAATAGGGGGAGAATTATTACCACAATATACGGAAGTTAGTTCTACTTATTTTATAGAAAAAGAAAAAGTGTTAGATAAAATAACATATGAAAAAGATAAAGAAGTATATAAAAAAATTATAGATAAAATAAAAGAAGAGAATATTAAAATATAATATTCTCTTTTTATTATAGATAATCTCTTAATAATCTTCCTCTAGCAGGATGACGTAATTTTTTTAAACCTTTAGCTTCTATTTGTCTTATTCTTTCTCTTGTTACACCAAAGATGTCTCCTACATCTTCTAGAGTTCTATTATTTCCATGTAATAAATTTCTATAAGCATTTTCATAATAACTATTATAATGTTCTTTTAAATATAAATATGTATATAAATTTAAATTATTTCTAATTGTAGATTCTTTGTTAGATGCTGTTACACCTGACATAACATTATAATTTGCTATTACTTTGATAGTTTTATTATAATCTTCTTTATTCTTATTTGTTATATAATTAGGGTCTTTTTGTTTATAATAATTTATTATACGATTTTGTTTTTCTAAATAATCTTTATGTCTAGTAATATTATCTTTAGTTAAAAGGATTGGTTTAATATCACTTGCTTCATTTAACTTAGAATTCATTTCTTCTATTTGTTTTCTTATTTCTTTTGGTAATTTTTTAATAACTATTTTAGTGGCAAGTGCTTCTCTTTCTTCATCATCTATTATACCTTCGTATAAACCAAATCTTATGATAAGAGTAATTCTTTCTCTTATTGTTAATTCTTCTAAAACTTCTTTTAAATTATTTCTTAATCCTATATTATAAACATTTTGTTCCATTTCAAAACTGTTTTCATCAGCTATAAAATCTAATATGACACTATCTTCATCTTCTTGATTTCTAATAGGTGTATCTAAAGATACTAAATCATATTCTCTTATTAGTTTTTTAAGATATTGTATTTCTTCAATGGAATTATTTTTTTCAAATTCTATTTCTTCATAAGTTGGTTTTCTTCCAAGTCTTTCTTCTAATTCGGATTCAATATTAGGGAAGAAAACATCCATTAATTCAGAATTAGTTGGTATTCTTGCTAGTGACATTTCTAATTCTTTTTCTATTCTTGATAATTTGTTCATTTTTTCTCTTAAATGAACTGGTATTCTTATAGTTGTTGATTGATCATCAACAGCACGTGTTATAGATTGTCTTATCCACCAAGTCGCATATGTAGAGAATTTGAATCCTTTTTGATAATCAAATTTTTCTATTGCTTTTTCTAAACCTAAATTTCCTTCTTGAATTAAATCTAAGAAATCTAATCCTCTACCAATATATTTTTTAGCAATTGATACAACTAATCTTAAGTTATGTTCTGCAAAATATTTTTTTACTTTATGATATTTCTCATAAATTGTTTTATATTCTGGATCGTTTTTATCTAAATTTACTAATATATTATGTAAATCATATATTTCTTTAGCAAGTTCTTTTTCTTTTTTAGGTGTTAATAAATCTATTTTTCCAATTTCTTTTAGATATGCTCTTATTGGATCAGAAGTATAATCACCTTTATCTTTTACTTCATCTTTAATATCTTTTTCATATAATGATTCTATTTTATACTTAGTTAAATCAATTTCTATATTATTATCATCAAAATATTTTTTAATTTTTAATAATATTTCTGAATTATTATTACAATGTTTAATAATATTAGCTATATCTATATAATTATCTTCATTTAATACATCGCATTTTAAAAAGACATCTTTTACTTGTAAAAAGACTTCATCTTCTTCAATTGTATTACTATTATTTATTTGTTCTATGTCTTTATCAGTAGGTTCTATACTGTTTTTATCTGTTTCTTCATCAATAATAGGTTCTACATTTATTTCTTCTAATATTTTATAAATATAGTTTATTTCTTTAATAGATAGTTTGTGTTTATTAAAAATAGTTTGAAGATCTTTTTCGAATAATTTGTTTTTTACATGAAGTAAAGACTTAATATCTACTAAAGCTTTTTGTAGGTCCTCTTTCATATTTATAACCCCCCTTTAAAAGTTCATATATTATACTACAAAAAATAAATAATGTCAATCTAAAACTGTTATGATATAATATAAATGGTGATAAGATGAAAAAGGTGGTTAGTAGTAATAATATTATTAATTATTTAAATAGTATTAATATTTCAGAATACATTAATTACTGTACTAAATCTATTATAAATAATTATGATTTTAACGGTAAAATCCTTTTTGTGTGTGGTAATCATCTAAAGGGTTATGTTTCACTATTTTTAGCTTATCAATTAAGTAATAAATGTGATTGTCATATTTATTTGAATGATAATTTTAATAATTTGATTATAGATAAATGTAATGAGAAAGAAATAAGTATAGATATTATAAATGAGAATGGTAGCTTCTTAGGATTTGATATTATAATTGATGGTTTATTAGATAGTTTTAATTATAAAGAAGTAGATGATTATAATAAAAGTATTATTGATAGGATAAATAATTCTAATAGTAATATTATAAGTATTGATATTAACAGTGGATTAAATCCAGATAATGGATTGGGTTCTAGTATAGTTAAATCAAATACTACTTTTTCATTAATTAGTTTAAGATATGGTCATTTTATAAATAAAAGTAAAGATTTTATAGGTAAATTAATCAATTATAATTTAAATATTAATATAAATGGTAATTGTCATTTACTAGAGTTAAATGATTTTAAGGGTATTATTAAAAAGAGAAAGAATTTTTCTAATAAATATGATTATGGATTAGTATCTATTATAGGTGGAAGTAATAATTATAGTGGTAGTGTTAAATTATGTAATATGGCTTTAGCTTCTCTTAGAAGTGGAGTTGGTATTGCGAGATTATGTGTGCCTAAAAGTATTGGAAATTCTGTTATATCTAATGTAGTTGAAAGTACTGTGTATCCTATGCCATGTGTCGAAGGTAAAATGATATTTAGTGCTTATGATTTATCTAATGTATTAAATAAAAGTAGTTGTTTAGTAATAGGTCTAGGTTGGGGAGAATCTAGTGAATATGAAAGAATATTAGAGTATATTTTAACTCATTTTAATAGATCTATTGTATTAGATGCGGATGGTATTAATACTATTAGTAAAATGAATTTAGAATTATTAAAGAATTATAAAGGTAATATAGTATTAACTCCTCATTTGAAGGAATTTAGTAGATTAATTGGAAAAGATGTTACTACGATATTAGATAATTCTGTATTTGAAGTAGAAAAGTTTTCTCGTGAATATAATTGTATTACATTGTTGAAAGGACCTACTAATATTATTAGTGATGGATATAATACATTTTTAGTTAATAGAGGCACTCCTGGACAAGCAACTGCGGGTAGTGGAGATGTATTAGATGGAGTACTAGGTGGTATATTATCTTACAACGAAACTAATATATTATCTGTAGGTAGCGCTTGTTATATAAATGGTTTAGCTGGAGAAGAAGCTGAAAAAGAAGTAGGAGATATTTCTATGATTGCTAGTGATACTATTAGATATATTCCTGTAGCTATTAAAAAGATAGAAAAAGCAATAGATATCATTGGTAGATAATGTTTAATTATTTATGATTTTATGATATAATTTTTATGATAATAGAGGTGTAAAGATGAAGAAAAATGTCTTGTTTTTATTAGTTATATTAACTTGTTTTATATTATTACCTAACAATGTAAATGCAAAGGTTTTTAAACAAATTAATCAAACTGGTAGAGAACAAAGTAGTAATCTAATAAATCATACTGAAAGTTATAAATTAGATAATGGTGATTATTTAATCTCAGCTTCTAAGTATATTACTAGAATATCTAGTGATGGTACTATTGTATGGACATATGATACTAATCAAGTAGATAACGATATGGCTATTATAGGAGATTATGTATATATAGGTAGTAGATCTGAGAGTCTTAAAAAGATTAAATTAAGTGATGGTACTTTAGAAAAGAAGGAAAAGAATATTAAACCAGATGAACTTGCAGCTTATGGAAATTATATTATTGCGATTAGTAATGATTATGTTTTAAAAATAGATCAAAATTTAAATGTTGTGAAAGAATTTGTAGATGAAAGCTTAAATAGTAATCAATATTCATATTATTTAAATGTTGTTACAGATGATACTTATATATATATTATAAATGTTGTTGAGACTTTTGATAATAATACATCTACGTATGATTCTAAAATAATTAAATTAGATAGTAATCTTAATAAAATAAATACTATGCCAATAAATGAATATTATTTAAATCAACATAATTATGGAGAAACATTCTTTACAGATAATAGTGGTAATTTATATATAGTTGATGATTACATATTAAAAGTAAATAGTAATGGTACTAGTAGATTATTATATAATCCTTATGATGGAAATAGTAATAATACAAAAAAATATCAATCTGGAACAATTGTAGATAATTATTTAGTAGTAGGCGGATTAAATTATGACATTTCAGGTATTAAATATAATGGAAAAGCAGTTGAAACTATTGGTATTCCGATAGTAGATGTATTTGATTCCAATAATAATTTAGTAGAAGAACATGAACTTAAAACAAATCTTTTTAATGCATATAGTTTTGATGTTTATAATATTAATACTACTAGTACAGATGGGTTTATTGTAAAATGGATTAGTAGACAACCTGGTGTTGCTTCAGCTGAATCTCTAACAAATCAACTTGGGTATTCTAATGGTCCTACAAGTGTTAATTTATTAAATGTTACTGAATTTTCTAGAATAAGAAATGTAAAAATTAATGTTAAGGGTTCTGGAAGTGTTAAAGTTTCATCTACTGATTGTGTTTGTGGAGAAGTTGTTAAATTAACAATTGAACAAAAAGAAGGTTACTATTTAAAGAATTTAGTTGTTAGAGATAGTAATGGTAATAAGATTAAAGTTAAAGATAATCAGTTTGTAATGCCTTGTGATGGAGATGTTACTATAGATGCTCAATTTAGAGAAATAATAAATCCTGAAACAAGTTCAATACTTATAATTGCGATTCTTTTAGTAACAATTATTATTGGATCTACAATGTTAGTTAGAAAGAAAAATATTCAAAATAATTAGAGAAAAAAGACAACTAATTGTCTTTTTTTCTTTACGTAAATATATATTTTATTTAGACATTATAAAAATAAACACTCTATTTTTAGTGCTATAATACTATTGAGGTGTATAAAATGAAGAAGAAAAATATTTTGCTTTTGTTAATTATAGTTAGTTGTTTTTTGTTTTTGCCAAATAATGTATGGGCAAAAGAATTTAAACAAATAAATCAGACTACTAAGAATGAAATTCTTGAGTTTTCTTCAAATGCATTAAATTATTCTAATAGTTATAAATTAGATAATGGAGACTATTTAGTGGCTGGTCCATCTTCTTTATCTAGAATAAATAATAAGGGTAATATTATATGGACTCATCCAGTTAATGATTTATTCTATGATATTACTGTTATTGGTGATTATGTATATTTAAGTGGAATTGCCAATCCTATTTTAAAAATTAAAATAGCTGATGGTGTAGTTGTTAAAGAAGGCGATGAAAGTGTTGGCTATAAATTAGTAAACGATGGTAATAATATTTATTCTATTTTTAATAATTATGTATTGAAATTTGATAAAAATGCAAATGTTGTGGATGAATACGAGTGTTCTACTGATATAGATGATGAACAAGTATCATTTAATTATAGCATTACTATTGATGATAATTATATTTATGTGATTAATCTTGTAGGAACTCCTTATGAATATAATTATACAGATAATGATGGTAATCCACATTCTACAACAAGATATAATTATGTATCTAGAATAATAAAATTAGATATGAATTTAAATAAGAAAGAAATAATGAGTATTAATAATTACAATTTAGAAGAAATTGGATTTATGAGACGTAGTAAATTTGGTATAAGTACCGGTGCTTTCTTTAATGATAATAGTGGTAATTTATATTTAGTTGACTCATGTATTTTAAAAATGGATAAGCATGGTAATGTTGAAATATTATATAATCCAATTCCAGGTGGGGATCCTAGTACTCTTTCTACTTATAAATATTATACTGCTGGAACAATAGTAGGTAAATATTTGGTAGTTGGAGGATTGAAAATAATAAATAGTGGTGGAACATTCTTTTCTTCTACTTTTGCTGGATTACCTACTACTAAAGCAGTAGGAACTGTTATGCGCAGTATGTCTCCTATAGTAGATGTATATGATTTAAATAATAATTTAATTGAATCACATGAGTTAAAATCAAAAAATGAATTTGATAATGCGTTTGATATTGATAATATTACTAAAACTAGTAATGATGGATTCTTAGTTAAATGGGTAAGTTCATATTATAATGATGGTAAGCGTAAAGAAACACGTGTGTTAAATCAGGAAAGTGCATTGAATATTGCTTCATTAAATGTTACTGAGTTTGGAAAAGTTGGAAAAGTAAAAGTTAATGTTAAAGGATTAGGAAAAGTTAAAATAGTAAATGGTGATTGTGCTTGTGGTGAAGAAGTTGAATTAGTAACTACTCCTGAAAATGGTTATTATTTGAGAAATCTTGTTGTTAGAGATGCTGATGGCAAGAAAATAACAGTTAAAGATAATAAATTTGTAATGCCATGTAATGGAGATGTTATTGTAGATGCACAATTTAGAGAAATAGTTAATCCGGAGACTAGTTCAATAATTATAATTAGTATATTATTAGGATTTATGATAGTTGGATCTACTATTATTGCTAGAAGAAAGGTAAGCCATGAATAGTATATTTAAAAGAGTTAGTGTTAGACATTTTCAAGATAGAGAAGTAGAAGATGAGAAAATTGAATTATTACTTAGAGCAGCTATGGCTTCTCCTAGTGCTAAAAATCAACAACCATGGAGATTTATTGTAGTTACTGATAAAGAAAAAATAAAAGAATTAAGTGATTGTTCTATATATGCTAAATTTGCTCTAAAAGCTCCATTAATTATAGTTGTTTTATATGATAAAAGTAATTTAGCTGTAGAAGAGTATGTTGAAATAGATTGTGCTATATGTACTGAAAATATATTATTAGAAGCTACTGAGTTAGGTTTAGGTGGTACTATGATAGGAATATGTCCTAATGAAGAGAGAATGGATAATGTTAGAAAAGTATTAAATTTAGATGAATTAACTCCATTTACTATTATTCCTATTGGGTATCCTCTAAAAGATAGAGAACAGATGGATAGATTTGATAAAAGTAAGATTACTTATATATAGGAGAGTTTATGATTATTAAGAAATGTATGAAATGTGGTGCAACAGTTAGTGTTATAGATGATTGTGATATTAAATGTTGTGATGAGTTTATGAAAGAATTAAAACCTAATACTGTTGATGCTAGTAGGGAAAAACATATTCCTGAATATGAAGTTGATGATAGTATAATTCATGTTAGAGTAAATCATGAAATGATAGAAGAACATTATATTGAAAGAATATTTTTAGAGAGTGATGAATCTACTATAGAAATTAAATTTAAACCAGGTGATGTACCTGTAGTAGATTTACCTTATATTAAGAATTCAACATTGTATTCATTGTGTAATAAGCATAATTTATGGAGTATAGAAGTTAAGTAATAAAGTCCATTGATTTATTCAATGGATTTTTTATTTTTTTAAAGAAATTTATAAAATTATAGTATATAATATTAATAGGAGGATTTTATGAAAAAAGATAATATTATTATAGGTTTGGTTGTTGTAGGATTACTTATTGTGATTGGTATTATATATGTAGTAAATCATAATAGTAAATTAGATGACTGGGTATATAAACCTAAATCTAGTTCTAACTATGGTATGAAGGGTACTATTAATAATCAATGGAGTAGTATTAGTACTGATAGTTCTATTGGTTTATCTACTGGTGGTGCTAAAGATATAAATAATTATAGAGATAATCTATCTCAAGGATATTTTCCGTTACAAAGTGATATTACATATGAGGGATTATTCTATGAATATTTTTTTGATACTAAAACTAATAGTGTAAATGGAGATGAAGATATTTTTTATCCTAGTGCTAGTACATCTATTAGTAGTGATCCTATTTCTAGTAATGATGAATATTATTTAAGTGTAGGATTAAATTCTAATATAAAGAAAAGTGATTTTAAAAGAAAAAAACTTAATATAGTTATTGTATTAGATATATCTGGTTCTATGAGTAGTTCTATAGATGATTACTATTATGATGGTAATGATGAAAAAGAAGATTATAAATCTAAAATGAAATTGGCAGAAGAGTCTATTAATGTATTGATTGATCAATTAAAAGACTATGATAGTTTAGGAATAGTATTATTTGATGATGGCGCCTATCTTGCTAAACCATTAAATAAAATGTCTAAAACTAATATTAAAACTCTTAAAAAACATATACTTGAAGTTCAGGAATATGGTGGTACTAACTTTGAAGCGGGATATAAGAAGGCGCTAAAAGTATTTGATAAATATGGTGTTGGTGATACAGATGAATATGAAAATAGGATTATAGTTATTACTGATGCAATGCCTAATATGGGTGCTACTACTCATAGTGAATTGTTAAATATGATGGAAGATGCTCAAGATAATAATATTAATACAACATTTATTGGAGTAGGAGTAGATTTTAATTCAGAAGTTGTTAAGAATATTACTAATGTTAGAGGGGCTAATTATTATAAAGTTTCTAGTGAAGAAGAGTTTAAAAATAGAATGGGAGAAGAATTTGACTATATGGTTACTCCTATGGTCTATGATTTAAATATGAGTATTAATTCTAATAATTTTAAATTAGAAAAAATATATGGTACAGATGATATAGATAGTGAGAATAGTAATACTATTATGCATGTGAATACATTATTCCCATCTAATTCTACAGATAATGGAGAGGTAAAAGGTGGAATTATACTTATCAAACTTAAAAAGATAGGTGAAGGAAATGATTTAAAAATTAATTTAGATTGGAATAGTATTAATGATAAAAAATCTAATAATAGTTTAGAAGTTAAATTTAAAAATAATAATTATTATGATAATACTGGTATTAGAAAAGCTATTGTTCTTAGTAGATATACTAATATGGTTAAAGATTGGATTGAGTATGATAGAGATGAGAATGATAGATTTGTAATTAATAAATATACTGGAATTATTGATTATGATAAAAGATATAGTAGTAGAAATGAGAGACGATCTTCTCGTATAAGAGTTAGTTCTATGTATAGAGATAATTTTATTAATCTAAAAAAATATATGAATGATGAAATAAAAGAAATAGATGATTCTACTATGAAACAAGAAATTGAAATGATTGATTATATATTAAATAATGGAAATAAATAATTATTATTAGAAAGAGGTGTCTTATGTATATTGATAATAAGTTATTGATTGGAAAGAGTGAAGAGAAGGAATTAGTTATTTTACCAAAAAGACTTAATCGTCATGGTTTAATAACAGGGGCTACTGGTACTGGTAAAACTGTTACTGCTAAAGTGTTGATTGAATCTTTAAGTTCAGCTGGAATACCTTCATTTATTGCGGATGTTAAAGGTGATTTAGCTGGTACATGTGCAATGGGAGTAGAAAATGAAAATGTTACTAAGAGAGTTGAATCATTAAAATTAGATGGTTTTCAATATAGTTCATTTCCTGTACAATTCTGGGATTTATATCATGAAGGTGGATTAAAAGTTAGAGTTAAGATAGGTAGTATTGAACCAGATATATTATCTATGATGTTAGGACTTAATGAAGCACAAGAAGGCGTTTTAACAATTGTTTATAGAATAGCTGAAGACTTACAATATGAATTAGTAGATTTAAAAGATTTAAATCAAATGATCCTATATATTGGAGAACATAAAGATGATTTTATAAATAAATATGGTAATATTGCACAAGCTTCTTTAGGTGTTATTCAAAGATGTTTATTAACATTAGAGCGACAAGGAGCTGATAAGTTCTTTGGTGAACCAGAACTTAATATAAATGACTTTATCAGTTGTAATAGTGATGGAAAAGGAATGATTAATATCCTTCACTCAGTTAAATTATTTGAGTCACCTGATTTATATGCATCATTCTTATTATGGCTTTTAACTGAGTTATTTACTGATTTACCTGAAGTTGGTGATTTGGATAAACCAAAGATTGTATTCTTCTTTGATGAAGCACATTTATTATTTAATAATATGCCTGATTATAGATTAAAACAAATTATTCAAGTAGTTAAATTAATTAGATCACGTGGAGTAGGATTATTCTTTATATCTCAATCTCCTAGTGATATACCTAATGAAGTACTTGCTCAATTAGGTAATAGAATTCAACATAATTTAAATGCTTATACACCTAGTGAAATGAAAGCTGTTAAAGTTGCAGCTTCATCATTTAGAGAAAATCCTCATTTTAATACTGAAAAAGAAATATTAAATTTAAAAACTGGAGAAGCATTAATCTCATTCCAAAATGAAGATGGAGAACCTAATATAGTTGAAAAAGCAACTATATTACCTCCACAATCTTTAATGGGGACAATTGATGATACTACAAGAAAACAAAAGATTGAAAGCTCTATGTTATATGGAAAATATGAAGAAACTATAGATAGAGAATCTGCTTATGAAAAAATTTCTAAAGTTCAAGAAGAAGAACAAAAAAGAAAAGAAGAGGAAGAACAAAAGAAATTAGATGAGAAAAAGAAGAAAGAAGAAGACAAAATAAAAAGAGAAAAAGAGAAAAAAGAGAGAGAAGAAGAAAGAAAGAAAAATAGTACTTTTGGTCGTCAAATAAGTAAGAAAGTAATTAATAAAGCTGAAAATAAAGTGATTAATAAAGCTTTAAATAAATTGTTTGATAAATTATTTTAATAGAAGGGATGAATATGAAGAAATTATTTTTAAAGTTTAAAGAACAATATAGTACTTTTTTAAATAAATATCCAATTACTAATATTTGGAGTATTATAAGTGGTATATTAGTATGTCTTTGTTATAATGAGATAATTGAGAGTGAATTTTTATTATTTATAATTACATTATTAGCTTGTTTTATATTTGTAGAGACATTTATTTCTAAATTTAATAAAAAAATAATACCTGGTATTATCTCAATAATATTATCAATATTAGTTTATAAATACTTACCAGATAAAGGGACTGTATTAGTACTTGTTTATATTGGTATGATGTTTATACTAGCTATTTTAACTATAGGTAAAATAGTTAAAGATAAGAATTATACTTTAGATAAATATTTTTATAAATTATTTGTTGATTATATTCCTTTGTATATAATTCAAAGTTTATTAGTATCTGGGGTATTTTTTGCAGGAATAATACTAGATACTTTAATATTTAATAATAGTGATTTAGATTTTACTATGTGTAGTCAAATAATACTATTTTTTGGAATATTATTCCCAATAAATTTATATGTATTAACTGAAACTCCAAATATTAATACTAAGATTATAGATAAGATTATTGCATATGTATTAATACCTATTACTATGGTTATTAATCTATTAATGATTATATATACATTTAAATGTTTATTTACTTGGTCTTTACCTGAAATACAAGTATTTGCGATTATATTTATGATATATTTAGCTACTTATTTTACTGTGTTATTATCTAATAATATTGAAGAAAAAAACAAGTTTATATTATTTAATAATAAATATATTTTGATGTTTTTATGTATTAATTTAATTATGCAGATATTTTCATTAATAGTAAGACTTTATTATTATGGTATTACTTTATCTAGAATGATATGTATATATATAGTTATATTTGAAATTATTAGTATATTTATTTATTACTTTAAGAATAATAAATATATAAATAGATTATTAGATGTTTCTTTAATAATGGTTATATTTGCATGTATAGTTCCATTTATTAATATATATGAATTACCTTTATATTATCATGGTAATAAAGTAATTAATTATATAGAAAAAGATAATATATCTAAGAAAGATGCGATTAGTAGTTATAACTATTTAGAAGAAAATTTGGATGAAGAAAACAATAAAAAGTATTTACATGGAAAAACTATTAAATATATAGAGAAAAAGATGTGTTTTGAAGATGGTAAAAATATATGTGATTATTATGAATATGAAGATATAGATAATGATTACTTTAATTATAGTTATACTAAGGATTTGGATGTTGATGTTTCTAATTATTCTAGAATAAAGTATTATAGTGATACTATTGATGGTTTTGATCTTAATGATTTAAAAGAATATAGAATTGGAAATTATACTTTTAATATGTATGATTTATTATATAAAGTAATTGAATTAGATGATGATGATAAAGCTGATAAGTATTTTGAAAAAAATAATATTATTATTATTGATGATGACAATGTGTTTGTAATAGAAGATATAATGTTTGATTATAATTCTAAAGATTCTAGTAGTAATTATTTAAGTTTATCTGGTTATGTTTTGAGTAAGTAAGGAGTGATTTTGTGAGACCGGTATTATTAGTTGTGATGGATGGTGTTGGATATAGAGAAGATGAATTTGGTAATGCGGTTAAGAATGCTTATAAGCCTAATTTAAAGTTTTTATGGGAGAATTATCCTCATAGGACTATACATGCGCATGGAGAATATGTTGGTCTTCCGTCTGATGAAGATATGGGTAATAGTGAAGTTGGACATAATGCTTTGGGATGTGGTCAAATATATGCCCAAGGTGCTAAGTTAGTTAATCAAGCTATTGATAATAAAGATTTATATAAAGGTGATACTTGGAGACAATTAGTTGATTATTGTAAAGATAAGGGTAAGATGCATTTTATTGGATTATTATCTGATGGTAATGTCCATTCTCATATTAATCATTTATTATCACTAATTGAACAATCTAAAGAAGAAGGTATTAAAGATGTATGTATACATGTCTTATTAGATGGTAGGGATGTAGATCCTACTTCAGCATTAACTTATGTAGATATAGTAGAAAATAAAATTAAAGAGTTGAATGACGATACTTTTAACGCTAGAATTGCTTCTGGTGGTGGAAGAATGTATATAACAATGGATAGATATGAAGCTGATTGGCCTATGGTAGAACGTGGTTGGCATACTCATATCTTAGGTGATGCGAGAGGTTTTAAAAGTTGTCGTGAAGCAATTGAAACATATAGAGAAGAGACCCCAGGAGTACTAGATCAAGATTTAAAAAATTTTGTGATTGTTGATGATGAAGGAAAAGCAGTTGGTACAGTAGAAGATAACGATTCAGTAGTGTTCTTTAATTTTAGAGGAGATAGAGCACTTGAGATATCTAGATCTTTTGATGAAAAAGATTTTGATAAATATGATAGAGTACGTTATCCAAATGTTTTATATGCAGGTATGTTACAATATGATGCTGATTTAAAAATACCTAAATTATTCTTATTACCTCCACCGGATATTAATAATACTTTAACTGAAGAATTAGTTAAGAATAAGATATCTGAATATGCGATTAGTGAAACTCAAAAATTTGGCCATGTGACATATTTTTGGAATGGTAATAGAGGAGAAAAGTTTAGTGAAGAGTTAGAAACCTGGGAAGAGATTCCTAGTAAAACTATTCCTTTTGAAGAACAACCTGAAATGATGGCAGATGAGATAACAGAAAAATTAGTTGAAGCTATTAAATCGGGTAAATATGAATTCTTAAGATGTAATTATCCTAATGGAGATATGATTGGGCATACTGGAATATATGAAAAAGCTAAAGAAGGTATTGAAGTAGTAGATCAACAAATAGGTAAATTAATGAAAGCAATAGATGAAGTAGATGGAATTATGATTATTTTAGCTGATCATGGTAATTCGGAAATAATGTATCAATTAAAAGAACCAGAGAAGAAGATACCACAAACTTCTCATACTACATCACCAGTACCATTTATTATGTATGGAAAAGATGTTAATAATTATAATATTAAATCTGAAGATTATGGTCTTGCAAATATAGCTTCTACAGTAGCTACATTATTAGAAATAGAACCTAATAAAGTGTGGTTACCAAGTATAATAGAAAAGAAATAGGGGTATTATGAAGAAGATAATTAAATTAATAATAACTTTAATATTTATATGTTTATTAGGAATATCAATTTATTATTTTGTTAGTAATAAGAATAAAGAAACTACTGATTTAAATACTATTACTTATATAAAGAAACATTATAATAAATTTGTTAAGACTAATAAAGAATCTATATTATATGATAAAAATAATAAAGATATAGGTAAAATAAATAAAGATATTAATATTAAATTAGATGAGACTAATATAGATAAAGATACTACTGTTTTTAAAATTAGTGGTTTAGATTATTATATTAAATATCAAGATGTTGATCCTATAGAAGAATTTGTTATAGATGATAGTTATAAGAGATATATTCCTTTTAATAGTAATGTTACTACTGTTGATAAAACTATTCTGTATAATGATTCTGGATATGTATATGAGATTAATACTAGTATAGATTTACCTATTATTATAAAAGAAAAAGATAAGTATTATGTTTCATATAATGATGAATTATTATATGTAAAAAAATCTGAAGTAAAAACAAAAGATAATAAAAATAGTAATGAAGCAACTAGAGATGATATTAGAGTTTTAACATATCATGCGGTATATAAAGATGGTGAAGAATGCAAGAATAAAGCTATATGTGAGAAATATGATATGTTTGAATCTCAAATTAAATATTTAGCTGATAATAAATATGTAGCTCTTACTATGAGAGAATTAGAAATGTTTTTAGATAAAAAAATAAATATACCAAAGAAGAGTATAGTTATTACTTTAGATGATGGTAATTTAGCTAAGAATGCGATAGAAGTATTAGATAAATATAAAATTAATGCAACATATTTTATTATTACAGGTAGATATGAAGAAGCATTAAGTGTACCTACTAAGTATGTTGATTATCAATCTCATACTAATGATTTACATAATAATTATAAATGTCCTGGTGGAGAACAGGGTGGTCAATTATTATGTGAAAATGAAGATAAAGTAAAAAAAGATTTACAAACATCACGCGAGAAAATACAAAAACATCAAGAGGGGGAAGTGTTTGCTCTTTCTTATCCATTTTTTGATTGGAATGATAGAGCAATAAGATTACTTAAAGAATCTGGTTATAGATTAGCATTTATTGGTGAATGGGATAATGGTGGTATGAATAACTATAATACTAATAGACTGTTATTACATAGAAAAACTATATTTGCGGAAGATAGTATGGAAACGTTTAAAAGTTATTTAAATTGACTTTTTGGCGTTTTTTTGATAAAATAAGCACGTTTTTAATGACTTTGAAGAAAAGAGGGGCATTATGAGATATATTAAAGAATTCTTTAATGAAGAAGGTAAATTTAATATTAAAGATGTATTAGTATTAGGTATTATAGTTTTATTTTATACTATATTATCTTTTATTAATTTAGGTAGTACTACTAATCCAAATACTTTTTATGAAGTTGATAACAAGAATGGAATAGATATAGAATTAAAAAACGAAACTACAATATCTTTAATTAAATTTTATAATGGTGAAAAAACTGGAGATTATTATATTGAACTTTCTAAAGATGGAAAAAAATATGATAAAAATATGATTATGAGAGGTCATAATGCCTTTGGATGGGATTATGGTAAATTAAATAATAAAACTAAGTATATTAGATTAATACCTAGAATTGATAAATCATTAATACTTGGGGAAGTTGCTTTATATGATAATTCAGGTAATAAAATAACTACTAAGATTACTAGTGATGGTAAAAGCATTTATAAATTAAGTGATGAGTCATCTACAGTACCTAATAGTATTAGTTATATGAATTCAACTTATTTTGATGAAATATATTATGCAAGAAGTGCTTATGATTATTCTACACATAGTAGAGTATTTGACTGGATACATCCACCTCTAGGTAAAATGATTATGTCATTACCTGTAGTTATTACTGGTGTAATGAGTCCATTTAATTATAGATTAATGGGTAATATTGCTGGTATATTAATGATTATAATTATGTATTCATTTGGTAAGGCAATGTTTAAGAAAAGAAAATATGCAACAATCGCAGCTCTTCTTATGACATTTGATACATTACATTTTACTATGACTAGAATAGGTACAATAGATTCATTCTTAACGCTATTTGTATTATTAACTTTCTTCTATATGTTTAAATTCTTTAAAGAAGAGAAGAATAGATATTTAATATTTACTGGTATATTCTTAGGATTAGCCATTTCTGTAAAATGGACTGCATTGTTCTCTCTATTTGCTTTATTAATTATATATGTATATTATTGTCATAATAGAGAAAAGAGAGTTATACCTAGTATATTAAAATATATTGGAGTATTTATAATTATTCCAGTATTAATATATTTTGGATCATACTTAGTATATCCAAAGAATAATAATTTAACGACTGATAGTATATCTAGTATAGTAGAACAAAATAAAGATATGTATAATTATCATGCTAATTTAGATGAGAGTCATCAATTTTCATCTAAATGGTATAGTTGGCCTATTTCATATAAACCAGTATGGTTATATTCTAATTCTATATCTAGTACTATATATAATAGTCAAACTATAGTAGCAATTGGAAATATATTAATATGGTGGCCTGCGATTATTTGTTTCTTCTTATTACCATATTATATGGTTAAAAAAAGAAATAGAAAGAGTATGTTTTTACTAGTAACAATATTATCTTTATACTTACCATATGCTTTTGTAGGTAGAATAATGTTCTTGTATAATTTTTTTCCTATATTACCATTTATTATGTTAGCAATAGTAAATTTCTTTTATCAAGCTAATAAGAATGGTAAGAAAGATATATTAATAGGTATTTATATGTTAATGGTTATGATTACTTTCTTTATATATTATCCTGTTATTAGTGGTAAAAATACTACAAGTAATTATATAGATTCTACTAAAGTGTTAAGTAGTTGGAAATATTAATTGTAAAGATATTTATCTTTTATAGATAGATATCTTTTTATTTGGTATAATTAAGATGGTGATGATATGAAAATATTGTGTGTTGGTCATTTGACTTTTGATACTACTGTACCTGTTAATGAATTCCCTTGTGAGAATGAAAAATATCATATAGATAAAAAGATTGACTGTGGGGGAGGACCTGCATCAAATGCTGGATATTTATTAAAACTATGGGGAGAAGATGTATCTGTTGCGGGTGTAGTAGGAGATGATTTTCAAGGACACTTTGTAAAAGAAGAATTTGATAAAATAGGTGTTAATACTGATTATTTAGAAATGGTTCCTAATATGAAAACAGATAGTAGTTATATTATTGCGAATATTAGTAATGGTAGTCGTACTATATTAACTTTTACGGGAGATAGAAAATCACACCCATGTAGTAAAGTGATAAATGATAAATATGATTGTATTGTATTAGATGGAGAAGATGCCGAATTAGGTAAAAAAGTAATTGAAAATAATCCGGGAGCTATTAAAATATTAGATGCGGGTAATCTAAGAGAAGGTACTGTTATGTTATCTTATTTAGTAGATTATTTAGTTTGTTCTCATGATTATGCAGAAGATTATACTAATATGAAAATGGATTATTCTGATATTAATTCTATTATTAAGATATATGAAAAGATGAAAGAAAGTTATAATAATAAAATTATAATTACTTTAGAATCATTTGGCTGTTTTACTGAGATAGATGGTAAATATGAAATTGTACCTAGTATTAAGGTTAAACCATTAGATAGTACTGGGGCTGGTGACATCTTTCATGGAGCATTTACATATTTCTTAATACATGGATATGATATGAGAAGTATATTAAAATATTCTAATATTACTGGTGCTTTATCAGTAGAAAAGATTGGTAGTAGAAATAGTATGAGTAAATTAGAAGATGTATTAAGAAAAGGTGAAATAGAAATATTGTGATAAATTTATATAAGAATTTACCTACATTAGATCTTCATGGAGAAACTAGTGAAATATCTAGAGTATTAATAAATGATTTTATACTAGATTGTTTAAAAATGAAAAAATATAAATTAATAATTATACATGGAGTGGGTAAAAAAATATTACAAAAAATTACTAAAGAAGTATTGAGTAAAAATAAATATGTTCTTGAGTTTAAATTGGATAATTTTAATAGTGGACAAACGCTAGTTTTGCTAAAAAAACAATAAAAAATGGTTGCGTGAATGGTAATATTATGTTATTATTAATCTTGTGATGGACCCTTAGCTCAGTTGGTTAGAGCCCTCGGCTCATAACCGAGTTGTCATAGGTTCGAGTCCTATAGGGTCCACCATTTTTGTTTATAAGCGAGTATGGCGGAACTGGTAGACGCGCTAGTCTTAGGAACTAGTGCCTTAGGCATGCAGGTTCGATTCCTGTTACTCGCACCAATAGATAATTATGTTCGAATTATTCGAATATTAAAATAAATCAATCTCAAAAAGATTGATTTTTTTATTAATAATCATTTTACATTATTTGTCTTAGAAAATAACTAAATTGTTTTATTAATAATTATAAATAAAGTATAATTAAAGAGTAAGATAGGAAGTGCATGATATGAAAAAACTAAAATTAATTTTTTCATTACTTTTAGTTATGATGTTATTTCCCTTTGCAGTATATGCGAATGAAATAGGTGATTTCTATCAAGATATTAATGTGTCTTTAAATTGTAATAAATGTGCGAATAAGGATACTATGGAAATTAAACTAAAATTATTTGTTAATAATAAAGAAGTTCAGAATAAAGAATTAATTCTAAATAAACAAAATAATTTTAATGGGTATTTTGAAGATTTACCAATGTTTGAAGAAGATGGAATAACTGAAATAAAATATGAAGTTAGATTTTTAGAAGATGGTAAATATAGATCTTTTAATAATAATGAAATAAATTATAAAAAAGAAAGAACTACTAAGTGGGTTTCTGTAAAACCAGAAGATTTGAAACCTGGACATGATTATGTACTAATGACTGATAACTGGTACTATGAATATAATGATAGGGATCCTTATATTTTATTAGATGGTGATTTGTATCATCAATATGTAGAAGTTTATCCTGATTATAAAATAGTTAATGGTAAAAGATCTTATTATTCACTTGATTCTATTCCTGAGGATAGAACAATTTGGCATTTTGAAAAATTAAACCAAGATGATGAATTATATGAATATTATAGTGGATATTGGGTATTAACAAATTATAATGGAGAACAATTAACATTAGCTGGATATATGGGTGATGGTTATAATTCTTATTTTTATAAGGCATCAACAAAAAATGGACTTCAATCTACAAAAACATATGCCAATCGAGTAAATATAATTCCTATTGAAAATGAATTATCAAGATTTAATATTAATTCTAAAGCATTTTGGAGTGAAGACCATCTTACAACATTATATTTGGGTATAGGACGTTTAGTAGAGGCAAAGGCTCAAAGAGAACAAGAATATGGAGCACATTTTATAGCATTTGAATATATTGATAATGAAGAAGTTGAAGAAGTGTATAATATTCAAATCAAAAAAGAATTATGTAATAAAGAGGAAGATAAAAGAACAATTAAAATTACTTCTAGTATTAAAATTTCTGAAATATTTAAAGATATTGATAGTATTGAGGGTATTAATTTTAGAATTGATGATCCTTCAATATTAAAGATTAAAAATGGTAAGATTATTCCTTTAAAAATAGGAGAGACTGATATTACTTTTAATTATAAATATACTGATTATAGATTACATGTAAAAATATATGATTTAAATAATCCTAATACAGGAATTATGACCTTTGTGGTTATTACAATTCTGACTCTAAGTTTAGGATTTGGAACAATCATTTATAAAAAACATAAACTAAATTAAATAATAAAAGGACTAATATTAGTCCTTTTTTCTATTGTATTCCTTTATTATTTTATGATAGTAATTATATGTTTGTTTAGCTATTTCTTTCCAAGGCTTTGCTAAATCATTTCTAGCGTTCTTTTTAACCTTATTATACAATTCTTTATTATTTAATATCTCTTCAATTCTATTGGCATAATCTTCAATATTTTCATTAACTGTAAAACCATTAATATTATTATCTACTTCATCGGCTGTTACTGATCCTTCGATAAGTAATGAAGGTGTTTCTTGAGAAGCTGCTTCTTTTTGAACTAATGAAGAAGTATCAAATAATGAAGGGAATAAGAATAAGTCTGCTCGATAATATAATGATTTAATTAATTCTCTATCAGTTATTTTTCCTAATAATAGGACATCGCTTTCTAGATTATATTCTCTTCTTTTTATATTTAGTTTTTCACTATCAGGTCCTTCTCCAACAAATATCATTTTAAATTTAAAATTTCTTTCTTTTAATATTTTTAATACATCTAATATAAAGAATATATTTTTAATACTTATAATTCTTCCTACATATAAAAACAATATATCAGT
>JAEEGI010007514.1_pt1 | contig 24414 bp, 19 predicted proteins | sample 8958751 | NCBI WGS metagenome assembly JAEEGI01 (sample SAMN16246545, study PRJNA631951) | gut metagenome | biome: gut microbiome; feature: rumen; material: KS-attached | host: Bos | place: Iran: Karaj | collected 2018-10
CCCTCTCGATGAATGCCGTGACAGGGGCTATGGAGGTGAGCTTCCAGCCTACGGCCAACGCAAGTGTGCTGTTGGAGGATGCTATGGCTGTGCTGGAGAAGGTGACCACGGCGGAGAACCGTTTCATCGTGGTGCTTGACGAATTCCAAGAGGTGGTGAAGATACAAAAAGGGTTGGACCGACAGCTCCGCTCCTTGATGCAGCGTCAGCATAATCTGAACTACATCCTGCTAGGCAGCCAGGAGTCGATGATGGAGGCCATCTTTGAGAAAAAGACCTCGTCGTTCTACCATTTCGGACAGATGATTCGCATGGGCAAGATACCCTACGACGATTTCCACAAATATATAACCGACAGGATTGATGCCGAAGGTGTTGCAGACGAGATTCTGCAGTTCACGGCATGCCATCCCTACTACACGCAGCAGTTGGCATCGCAGGTGTGGGAGATGACGCGCTGGAAAGACACTCGCGACGATATTGTGGAGAAGGCCGTAGTGGCATTGGTGGAGATGCACGACCTGGACTATGAACGGCTGTGGCAAAACATGAACCGCACCGACCGTTACACCTTGAAGCTGCTGGCACTCTCGCAGATGCCCATGCAGAACCGCAGTCAGGCCCCCAGCACGTCTTATAGCTCCCTTTTGCGACTGATGAAGGCGGGCTATGTGGTTCGTGTGCCGCAATACGAGATAGAAGACCCCTTCTTCCGCCGATGGATATTGAAGAATGTGCAGTAGCAGTCTCCCTCTTCGACCCTTCTTCGATCCCTCGGCGGTGACGGCTCAAAATAATGAGAAATACAAAAGAGAAACATACCGATAAACAAAACCCCATATCACCATGAAAAAAGTATTATTCTTAGCTGTTTCAATTTTCACTTTTCACCTTTCAATTTCCAATTTCCCTATGAAAAAATACATCCTCCTCTCAATCCACCTCGCCGCCTCCCTCCTCGCCTTCTCCCAACACTTCGAGTGGGTGAAAACCTACACGGGAGCGGAGGTTACCTCCGGAGTGACAACAAACAAAATCCTTTTGACTGGCTAATCAGCTCAACCACATCTTAAAGAAAGTCAATATTCACACCCTCCGCCAGATGAAACAATCCGACACCTTCTGCCAGTAAAATCAATAATTTTATGTAAATTTGCAGCACAAAAGCAGACACTTCATCTGAACACATGAAACTGAGTAACACACTGATAGCCTTGGCTACGCTAACTTTGGCGGCCTGTCGGATGCCCGACAACAGCGACAAACAGATATTCCGCTACAACGAGTCGGCGGGCATTACCACCCTCGACCCAGCCTATGCCAAAGACCAAACCCTCATCTGGGGCTGCACACAGCTGTATAACGGCCTTGTGCGCCTCGACGAACAGCTACAGCCACAACCTTGTATCGCCCACAGCTGGACCATCAGCCCCGACGGCAAGACCTACACCTTCGCCCTGCGGAGCGATGTTTTGTTTCATAAAAACCCGCTGTTCAACACACACGACTCCACCCGTGCGGTCACTGCTGCCGACTTCCTCTACAGCTTCAACCGCATATTCAGTCCCACATCCGACTCGCCTGGCCGCTGGATATTCAGCGATGTAGACCGTTTCGAAGCCCCCGATGACACCACATTTGTCATCCACCTCACCCAACCTTTCAGTCCTTTTCTCAGCCTGTTGGGGATGGTATACTGTAGCGTGGTGCCACACGAAGTGGTGGAGCATTACGGCCCCGACTTCCGCCAGCATCCCTGCGGCACTGGGCCATTCTACCTGCAGTTGTGGAAAGAGAATGTCAAACTCGTCATGCGGCGCAACCCCCATTACTTCGAGTGCGACAGCGCGGGACAACGCCTCCCCTACCTCGACGCCGTAGCCGTGACATTCATTGTGGACAAACAGACCTCATTCTTGGAGTTTGTCAAAGGCAACCTCGACTTCATGAACTCGCTTGATGCCGCCTACAAGGACGAACTGCTGACCCGCACAGGCCAACTGAAGGCCAAATATGCCGACCGCATCGACATGGTCAGCACCCCATTCCTCAACACCGAATACCTCGGTTTTCGCATTGAGGGAGCCACCCCTCCCCTCAACGACCGCCGCATACGCCAAGCCATCAACTACGGCTTCGACCGCGAGAAGATGATGCGCTACCTGCGCAACGGCATCGGTGCTCCTGGCTGCGGGGGCATGGTGCCGCAAGGGCTGCCAGGATTCGACACCATTGCCGACTATGGCTATACCTACAACCCTGTAAAAGCCGCCCAACTGCTGGCCGAAGCGGGACACCCACACGGCAAAGGTCTACCCACCATCACCCTCTCCACCACCTCCAACTACCTTGACCTCTGCAAATACATACAGCAGCAACTGGGGCTGCTGGGGTTAGACATCAAAGTCGATGTCAATCCCCCAGCCTCTCTGCGCGAGCAGGTGGCGCAGGGCAAATGTGCCTGGTTCCGGAAAAGCTGGATCGCCGACTATCCCGACGCCGAGAACTACTTGTCACTCTTCTACAGTCCCAACCGCTGTCCTGCGGGGTCTAACTACACACGCTACAACAACCCCAAGTACGACAGGCTCTACCGCCGTGCCAAGCAAACCTCCGACGAGCAGGAACGCATCGCCCTGTACCGCGAAATGGACCGCATGTTGATGCAGGATGCGCCAGTGGTGGTGCTCTACTACGACCAAGTGCTGCACTTCACCCACAAATACGTTCACGGCCTGCGCAGCAACGCCATGAATGCCCTCGACCTTCGCTATGTGACCATCGACAAATAACTGCCGGCCTAGCCGCCAGACAATAATTGAAACCTCTTCCCGTTATTATGTAATCGTTTAATTTTAAAATACCCACTTATGAAGAAAACCTTATTCACATTGGCCGCAGCAGCAATGATATTTGCCTCCTGCAGCACCAAACAAGAGACCGCACCCGAAGAACAAGCCACTGTACAAGTGCCTACCGAAATCAAGGATGTAGAAGGCCGCACCAATATGGGCGCCAAAATGTACGTCACCCCTCAGCCGGCGCTGATGATTGCCACCTACGACGAGAACAAAGTGCCCGACGTGATGATGGCCGCTTGGGGCGGACAGTACGACGGCAACCAGGTGTGCTTCCAGCTGTCGAAACACAAAACCACCGACAACCTCCGCCTCACCAAGGCCTTCACCCTCAGTTTCGCCGATGCCCGCACAGTGACTCAGAGCGACTACTTCGGTATCGTCAGCGGCAACGATGTGGAGAACAAAGTGGCCAAGGCCGGCTTTACATGGAAGGACAGCCCCAACGTCAACGCCCCCATCATCAACGAGTATCCCGTCACCATGGAATGCGTAGTGGTGGACATGCAGGAGCGTGAGGACGGCGGAGCTTTCGTCGTAGGACAAATCGTTAACGCCTCAGCCGATTCGACTGTTGTCACCAACGGCAAAATCGACATCAAGAAACTCAACCCCTTAGTGTGGGACGGCTCAAGCTTCAACTACTACACCATCGGCGACAGCGTAGGCAGAGCCTGGAACAGCGGCATGGCGCTGAAATAGTCAACCCATCTCAAAAGTAACGTCAAATCGGGGCATTCCTTACTGCAAGGGATGCCCTTTTTCAATCAGATACTAATGGGCACGGTAAAGCTGCAAAAGGTGGAGCTTCGACCACTTGGTCAACTTGATGCCAGAATCGGTGCAGGTAGCGTCGTAGTTCATCACACGTCCGGCAAGTGCTGCATTGACAAAGGCGCAGAAGCCATCGATAGTTTGTGGCAACGCAGCGGCAATCTCGTGTCCATGATCTTCGTAACGGAGAATCCAATGGCTATAGTCGTTCCTCTTGAAAACACGTGCCACCCGGTTGGCGCCAAACAGGGCTTTGCCCAGCGACCCACGGAACGAGTTGTAGTTGACAATGCGGTCCGCCGTACCATGGAAGAAGCAGGTGGGAGCCGGAGGCACGGCATACTTTAGCTGACAGGCCGAGCAATAGAGCCCACCGGCATAGGGAACCACTGCGGCGGGTCTGAAACTGGCGGGAAGGGCAGCGGCCGGGGGAAGAGAGTTGCAACGACAATAATCGGTTTGGAGCACGGTGATAGCCCCTGCACTGCTTCCCGACAGAATGATGCGTGAGGTGTCGATGCCCAGCTCATCCGCATGGTTGCAGACCCAGGCAATGGCCTCGGAGCAGTCCTCAACGGCGTAGCGGATAGCCGTGTCGAAGAGCGTGTGCATCTTGAGCAGGGGCACCTTTTTGGCATGTTTCAGGTAAAGCCTGTAGTCGATGGCGACGACGATAAATCCACGGTCAGAAAGTGCTGTGCAACAGTTGACCATGTGCTCATTATTGCGGGCACCAGAGATGAAACCTCCACCAAAGACATAAACCACACAGGCGTGGTCAGGACGCGGTGTGACTGGTTGGTATACGTCCAATTTAAGCTGAACGGTATCGCGAGTTGCAAAAGTGAAGGTCTGTTGAGCATGGACGATGAATGCGGTGAACACCACAACCACCAACAATAGATACTTTTTCATAATAACACAATTGATACATATTAAAATGCAAAAATACATTTTTTTTTTGTATCTTTGCATTTTCAAAACAAATTATTATTATAACATTATGAAGCTCAAAATTATTCTGTTTGCACTTATTGGCAGCATAGCATTGTCAAGTTGCAGCAAGGACGATTTCGATAAATTGCGTAGACCACTGGTTATAGAAGGGGATTTAGATCCCGTATGGGCTATTCCTGTAGCAAAATGGTCTGTAGAGGTAAACGATTTGATGGGTTGGATTGACACACTTGGCCTTTTTTACATTTACAAAGATGAAAACGACATTATTTCAATGCGTTACCAAGACTCACTCCACTCAGTATATGACTATTCCGATGCCAAAGGACGGAATGCCCTGACGGAAGACGACGACTCCATACGTCTTATGTATTATATCAATGGCCGACTTGACCTGCCTATTTTCAGTACATTGCAAGATATTGGAATCGACAATCTTCAATTGAAAGGATTGTATGTTACGGCATCATCGTTCATCGATGGACACATAAACGATACTGTTGAATTCAATTTCAACCACGGAATCAAACTTTATTTCGACTCCATTACATTGACAGTGATGTGCGCCAATGGATTCAACCCTGTGATTCCATTGTCTGAAAATCGGGTTGTTCTTATGGAAGAAGAACTGATTAACGGGAAAAACATTGATATTGTTAGTCATTACGATATCAGTCCACTTGTGAATCGACAGCCCAAATACATTAGATACTCTGCCAATTTAAATGTTGCCATGCCAAAGATATATTGGTATTCCGGTGGTGGCGAAGCCTATTTGAAAAGTATTGGATTTGATAGTGTCACGGTTGACACCCGATGCATGGCAGACTTCCCATTGCAAATTTATTGCCAAAATATAACCCGTACCGACACCATTGAATGGAATCTACCCATCGATATATCCGATTCTGTGTTGAATGAAGTTGAACGTTACCTTACGCTCGATTCGACCAGTTGTATAGTCATTGAAGCAAGAAACAACATTCCTCTGACTTTCCTCATGAATCTGTCATTGCTGGACACCAATATGGTTTCTCTGACAGAAGACCTGCTGAATGGAGACCAGCTTATCTTAGGGGGTCAACTGGTAGAATCGCCAATACTTGACTCATACGTATCAGGCGGTTACAGCCGTTCGTGCATTACTGTTCCCATTGATTTCACCTTGCTAAAGAAATTGAGACAGACACGATATTTGAGCTATCGGATAAGCCTTAGTTCGTCAACCATCGGAGCATTGGAAGAGCATCCTACTGTTGCAGTGCAAGGAAAGGATAAGATTGAATTGCGGGCACGAGTCGTTCTGGCTCCTCATGTTCATTTTGCCACCGACCCAATTGATATCAAACAATAATAACACACTGCCATGAAAATGAATGGAAGAAAATTACTTGTGGCAGTAGCCATGGCCACAATGATATTGTCTGGACAACGCATTTCAGCTCAATCGCTCAGTGACAACGGCATATTCTATCACTCGTTTACATCGCCCTGGAGCAGCAGTCTCAACCCTGCCCTTTTCCCCGAATCGGCTAATTGGTATTTATCAATTCTTAAAACCAACGGTGAATACACTATGCCATTCACCTTTAACGAATTGAATCTTAGACATGACTCAATTCGCAATGTCAATATCTTAAATGTAACCGACCTGATGAAAATGCTTTCGGAGAGGAAATGCCGATTCAGTTCAACTGGAGAAGTCAATCTGCTGGGGGCAGGTTTCTCCATTGGGGAAAGGCTACATTTCACCATTGACCTCGGAATACGAACACATAGCATCATGACGCTCCCTGTCGAGTTTACCAATTTATTTACCCAAGGCAACCTCAACGAGAACCGCCATCTGGAATTGGGCACACCAATGCTTTTCAGCTCTATGTCCTATGCCCAAGGTTCTATCGGGGTAGCTTACCAACCATCCGACTCTCCTGTGACCCTTGGTGCCCGTGTCAACATTATGGATGGATTATTGTTGGCCTCCGTGGACAAACTCACTGTTGATGTTCTCACCGCCCCTGACACATCCAATATCACACTATTACTTGATTACATGGTTCGTTCTGCAGGTTTAGCCCATCTACATGTAGACTCCGCTAACAATCTATCATTTGTCACATCAAACACTCTCCCTGATAATCTGGGATTCACTTTCGACATCGGTGCAAAGTTCACACTATCCAATTTTACGATAAGCGCAAGTCTTCTTGACATCGGTCCCGGTATTATTTGGAACGGTAATTCCACCACCCTCACACCCAAAGAGAGTCCTGTCAAAATTGACTTCGATGGATTTGATTTGAATCAAAAACTTGACACATCATTCTTTAGACACTTAAAAGACAGCATCTTCCAACAACTCAAATATCAATCTGATACTACCTCATTTCGATATTCCCCTCCAACAAAGATTTATGTTGGTTTATCATACAATATATTTAATACCATTCGTGTAGGATATTTATTCCACGGGCAATTCGAACGGGGATTGTTCAATCCTAACGGGTATGGTTTGTTCCTTTTCAACAACACCATCTCTGCCCACTTTTCACTCTTTGACTGGTTAGAACTGGGTATTGCAAATTCACTCTCATGCGACGGTGAAAAATTACATCCCTTTAACCCAGGATTCTCCATCAGCCTGAATCCCGGACGAAGATTCCAATTATACGCCGCCGTTGACTATACCAACGGATTCTCCCTTAAAAACATGAGTGCCGCGCATATCTATTTCGGCATCAACATCTTGGGGCACAAATAGCATCATTCCAGAATCATTCATCTACTTAAACATCTAAATCCCTTTTATAAAGAACACAAAAGCATGAGCAACATAGTAGCAATCGTTGGACGCCCCAATGTTGGCAAATCCACACTCTTCAACCGACTGACAGAATCCCGCAAAGCCATTGTTGACGAAACATCGGGTGTTACCCGCGACCGCCAATATGGCAAATCCGACTGGAATGGAAAGTACTTCTCCATCATCGACACCGGGGGCTATGTCATGGGAGGAGACGACGAATTCGAAATAGAAATACGCAAACAAGTGCAACTTGCAGTTGACGAGGCAGATGCCATACTATTCCTTGTCGATGCCCGTGAAGGGTTGACACCCATGGATGAAGACGTAGCAAACATGTTGCGCAAATGCTCAAAGAAAGTCTTGCTCGTGGCCAACAAAGTTGACAATGCCAAAGAGATGGACAATCTATCCGAATTCTACACTCTTGGGCTGGGCGACCCCTACCCTATTGCCGGAATCAGTGGCAGCGGGACAGGAGACCTCCTCGATGCCGTTGTCAAGGACTTTGACGAAGGCGGACCGGATGAAAGCGACGGCCTCCCACGCATAGCTGTCGTTGGCCGCCCCAATGTTGGCAAAAGTTCTTTCATCAACTTCATTACCGGACAGGAACGCAACATCGTTACCCCTATTGCCGGTACCACTCGCGACAGCATCTACACCCGCTACAACATGTTCGGTTTCGACTTCAATTTTGTTGATACAGCAGGTCTACGCAAAAAGTCGAAAGTGAGCGAAGACCTTGAGTTCTATTCAGTCATGCGCAGCATACGTGCAATCGAAAACAGCGATGTCTGCATTCTTATGCTCGATGCCAGCCAAGGCCTTGAACAACAAGACCTCAACATCTTCTCCCTTATCCAACGGAACAACAAAGGAGTAGTGATTGTGGTAAACAAATGGGACCTCATTGAGAAAGACAACAAAACCCACAAACAGTTTGAAGACCTGATTCGGAGCCGTATATCCCCCTTCGAAGATGTACCTATCGTTTTCACAAGCGTGCTAAACAAACAACGCATATTCAAAGTTCTCGAAACCGCCAAACAAGTTTTCGAATCCCGTTCACGTCGCATTTCCACCAGCGAATTGAACGACATGCTGCTACCTATCGTCAAAGAGCAGAATCCCCCTCCATCGGTCAAAGGAAAATGGATTAAGATTAAATACATCACCCAATTGCCCACACCCTATCCACAATTCGTATTCTTCTGCAATCTACCTCAGTACATACGCGACCCCTACAAACGTTTTGTCGAAAACAGAATGCGCGAGATGTGGGACTTCCACGGTGTCCCAATCAACATCTATTTCCGTGCCAAATAATACAATAACATCCATACACAAACCTACATGAAACTTTTATCCAAACACATCATCCTCATCGCACTGGCTGTCACCATTCTGTCAGCCGCATGCCATCCTGTCCGCGAAGAAATTATCCAGAAATATCCCAACGGCAAACCAATGCTCGTTTTTCTGGTCAAAGGCGATAAAAAAGCCCCCATACGTGTCGGGGAACGGATGTATTATGAAAACGGCCAACTCCAATTCGAAAAAAATTTCACCGGAAGTCCCGAAGTACCCGACGGCATCTGGAAATACTACTTCGACAATGGCCAGATTTTTGCCACCGGAGACTTTACCCAAAACCATGAATTTGGCAACAATTGGGTCTTTATGAACCGGAACGGAAACCCATACTATGACGGAAAACTCGACTCCGTCATAGTCACCGATATGGGCACCTTCGGAACCCCCAGCACCGTAGCATTCTGTTCCGACAACCATCAAGACATAATCCAATTCTACAGCAACTTCACCGTCCGCAGCACCGAACGTCTCACCGACGGAATGCGTGACGGCCGCGTGTTCTTTTATTTCCCCAATGGCAATATCCAAGTCGAGGCAAACTTCGTAAACGGAGTCGAAGACGGCCCCTATACCGTCTATCGTCAAAATGGAGTTCCTTTCTACCAAGGAAACTACCAATCGGGAAAACGAATAGGCATCTGGGAATTCTATGACGAAGAAGGCAACCTCGACAACACTGTCGACTACTCAAAAAACACCTCCTCGCAAAAATAACAATCATCCGCAGGGATATACCTCTTCCCCAGTCGTGGCATCATGGATCTCATACTCGATAACCCTATCTACCGAATAGTCGGCAACACCGCTGACCAATTGGGGGTTCAAGCCTACGCCGTGGGCGGTGTAGTCCGCGACCATTTCCTGCACCGCCCCTGCACCGACATCGACATCGTGTGTATCGGCAACGGAATCCAACTGGCACAAGCCACAGCACAAGCCATAAATCCCAACATACAAGTAACTGTCTTCAAACATTTCGGCACAGCTTCATTCCATTACCGCCATGAAGGGACATTATGGCAAATAGAATTTGTCGGAGCCCGACGCGAAAGCTACCGTCACGACAGCAGAAAACCCATCGTAGAAGACGGCACCCTGCAGGACGACCAAAACCGCCGCGATTTTACCATCAACGCCATGGCCGTATCGCTCAACAACGCCACCTTCGGCCAACTATTAGATCCCTTTGGCGGCATCCACGACCTCGACCAAGGCCTCATCCGCACCCCTCTCGACCCCGACATCACTTTCAGCGACGATCCGCTCCGCATGATGCGTGCCATCCGTTTTGCAACACAACTGCAATTCCACATCCTTCCCAAAACTCTCAACGCCATACAGTGTAATGCCGAACGCATCCATATTGTATCGGCCGAACGCATCACTGCCGAACTCAACAAAATCATTCTCTCCCCTTCCCCATCCATAGGCTTCAAACTTCTGCAAAAAACCGGCCTCATGGCCATAATCTTCCCCGAATTCAATAATCTGAAAGGAGTCGAAACCGTCGGCACACACGGACACAAAGACAACTTCTACCACACACTCGAAGTTCTCGACCACGTAGCCGCCCACAGCGACGACCTATGGCTTCGCTGGGCAGCCATCCTCCACGACATAGGCAAACCTGCAACCAAACGCTACGACCCCAAACTGGGCTGGACATTCCACGGTCATGAAGTCAAAGGAAGCCACATGGTGAAAAAAATCTTCACCCGACTGCGCCTACCCCTCGACAACAAAATGAAATATGTCGAAAAACTGGTTCTCCTGCATCTCCGTCCAATCATTCTGGCAGAAGACCAAGTGACAGACTCTGCCGTCCGTCGTCTCCTCTTCGACGCTGGCGACGACATCGACGACCTCATGATACTCTGTCAAGCCGACATCACCAGCAAAAACGAAGAAAAAGTGCGCCGCTACATGAAAAACTTCCAACTTGTCCGCAAAAAATTAGTCGAGTTGGAAGAACGCGACCGCATTCGCAATTTCCAACCCCCTGTCAGCGGCGAAGACATTATGAGAACCTTCAACATCGCCCCTTGCCGCGAAATCGGAACAATCAAAGACGCCATCAAAGACGCCATCCTCGACGGCATTATCCCCAACGACAGAGACGCTGCCTGGCAGATGATGCTCCAAAAAGCCGCCGAACTGGGCCTCTACCCCGTCTCCGGAACAACCCATTAAGAACCAACGAACAATCAAGACTCTTAAAATCATACTCGGCCCCACCGCTGCAGGCAAGACTGCCTACGCAATCCAGCTGGCACAACAATTACAAACAGAAATTGTGTCGTGTGACTCACGTCAATTCTACCGCGAACTCAATATCGGTGTCGCACGTCCCTCAACCGACGAACTCTCTGCCGCTCCCCACCATTTCATTGCCTGCCGTTCCGTCACCGAACCCTACAACGTCTTCACCTACGAACAGGAAGCATTGGCCTGCATCGACCACTTATTCGAGACCCACGACACCGTTGTCGCTGTTGGAGGAAGCGGGCTCTACATACAAGCCCTCTACCAAGGCATAGCCCGTCTTCCCGACCCAGACCCCGAACTGCGTCTCCAACTCCAACAAAAACTTCGCACCGAAGGCGTTGAAAGCCTCCGCTCCATGCTCCGCACACTCGATCCCGACTACTACCGCACCGTCGACCCTGCTAACGGAATCCGCATCCAACGCGCTCTCGAAGTCACCATCACCGCAGGTCGCCCCTACAGCCAACTCATCAACCAACCTCCCGCCCAACGTCCCTTCCTCATCGAACAAATCGTTATCACCCATCCCCGCGAACTGCTGCGCCGACGCATCGACAAACGTGTAGACCAGATGATGCTTCTCGGACTGGAAGAAGAAGCCCGCCACCTCTTCCCGCTCCGCCACCTCACCGCCCTCAACACCGTAGGCTACAAAGAATTCTTCACCCTTTGGCAGGCATGTGGCGACACGCCATTCCCCCTCACCGAAAGCCAACGCACCGTCATAGCCGACACCATACGGCTCAACACCTGGCACTATGCCAAGAAACAACTCACCTGGCTGAAAAAATATGCCACTAACCAGCCGTCTATCCTCGAATAACCATTCCCGTCCCGATAACCCGGATCAACCATTTTCCGCCACACATACATAAACCCGAATCGGCCGTTAGAAAACAAGTATTGATTGGAATGACGATTCCAACAGCCCGTAAGCGATAGCTACGCAGGAGATTCCAATACAAATTATATCCAAAGCCCAATATGTCAAACAACTCTCTGAAACAGAACTTCCCAACGCCCTACTCCTGACCATTGTTCCGTCTGCAAAGATAAACAATGTTGTTTCTATCAAAACATCTTCATATCCGAAACACACACAAACTTCCTCATCCATCCCACAGAATCCCATATCATACTTTTCTATCCTCACACACCATCTCATTACATTAGGCTAAGCAGGCCTCCGGCAGAGGCCGTTCAAGAGCAAAGTGGAGACATGTGAAAAGGAAAGGCTGATAATAACCGTTTTTTTCTGTTTTCCGTTCCGGTGACCGATATAGGCTCGGTCGATCTTCCTTCGCTCCTTAGTCCTCAGTTCTCCCATCGTTCTCCCATCGTTCTCCCATTTCAGAAGGCGAACTGAGGAAGAACGGAGGTCGAAAGGTGGATGACCGAGCGAACCAAGGTCTGTGCGAAAAGGACTTTTCGATTAAAAAAGATTCGCAACCTCCAATAATTTATCAAACATATCATTGCATGGCAATGATAATTAATGATAATTAATGATAATACTCTTTTTAAACACAAATTATCATTAATAGTCATGAATTCTTGATAATTACATGGCAATTCATGTTTGACAATTAGTATTGATTATCATGAATACCACTTTCAGTGGCAATTATTAGTGGTTACCGATTGCTATTCTCCTAATGATAATGGTTCATGTCAACATGAATCTTGATTCCAATGACCGATTGAGGATAACCACACAGATTCGAACCCACATCCATCCTTCACTCCTAAAACAGTTGTTCTATGGTAAATGATCGAAGAACAACCGAAAGACTGACGTTTGCAAAGTGCCAATAACATGTGCCTTGACAAAACAATCTCTTCCTTCATCCAGGCCGACCATAGTCAATGGTTTTGCATTCTTCCCATATAAAAAAGGGACCGCCATGGCGATCCCTCACATTGATTCTGGGTTTTCTGCTATTCAAAACGGTGGATGTAGCAATCAATCACCCCCTCCAACTGCTGTTTATCCTTGAAATAATTATACGTGCTGATTTTCAACTCTTCGCACGCCTCCTCATCACAAACAACAATACCATGGCGGTGCATCTGCAACATGCTGGCTGTCCACATATGGCTTACACCTTCTTCAATCATATGATGGAGAGCTCTCGACTTGGCTGGACCATTGCATAAAATCAACACCTCGCGGGCATCCATCACTGTTCCAACACCCACAGTCAAAGCCTGCTTAGGCACCTGTGACACATCTCCGTCGAAGAAACGGCAGTTAGCTTGGATAGTGTTGGTGGTAAGTGTTTTGATACGTGTACGTGAAGAGAGGCTACTGCCCGGCTCGTTGAAAGCGATATGGCCGTCGGGGCCAATGCCACCCATGAAAAGGTCTATACCGCCTGCTTCTGCAATCATATCCTCATAGTGTTGACACTCGGCAAGGAGGTCTGGAGCATTGCCATCTAAAATGTGAACATTTTCCTTCTTTATGTCAATATGGCTGAAGAAATTGCTCCACATAAAGCTGTGATAGCTTTCAGGATGATTGACATCCAGCCCAACATATTCGTCCATGTTGAAGGTGATGACATTTTGGAAACTAATCACACCCTTTTTATTCAACTCAATCAGATGCTTGTAAAGACCTTTAGGGGAGCTGCCTGTAGGGCAACCCAAGACGAACGGTCTCTCGGGTGTGGGATTGGCATCGATGATTCTTTGAGCAACGTAGTTCGCTGCCCATAAAGACATGTCTTTGTAGTCTTTTGTAATGATTACTCTCATAATAAAGAACTATTTATGAATTTAACAATTGCCTGTTTGAATAGATTAAACACATTAGCCTTCAATTTTGCAAAATTACTTATTTTTTTTGATTACGCAACACATAATTCTTAATTTTTTTGCAAATTAACATTTAAAAAAGAAGTATTTAACAACAAAAAAAATTCTTATCATACTACAAATAAGATATTTACACAAGAAACCGATACCTTATCTATTTCTACATATAACTGAGATACCTTGTCAATATGTAGGTAAATCAAGCAAATCGTCCATAAAACAAAGTCTGCCATATTGAAAATTGAAGGCAAACCCATCCATATTTAAGGCAATTACAAATCCTCTCTCATGTCGGCAAAAGTGTACACAAAAAAATAAAATGGATTCCGCAATAGGTTCTCATGCCCTCCCTCCTCACACAGAAAATGGTGGCATCGCCATACTTTTGTCCATTGTCCACCTTCACGATACCATCCACACCCCAAGATAGGGGAGTAATTATAATATATGTAATTAATACACTTTAAATACCTTATTCATACATTTATATATTATATGTCATTAATTATCAATATATAACAATTATACTATTTAGCATAATGCCAAATGGTATAATTTAAAAAAAGAGACATCCCCGCAAAAGGGATGTCTCTGAATGTTTCTGAAGTGATATTACTTCTGCATTGATTTGAGACGCTCGGTGAGCATGGGGACAATCTTGTGGAGGTCGCCCACAATGCCGAGGTCAGCAACGCTGAAGATGGGGGCGAACTTGTCTTTGTTGATGGCGATAATCAGTTCGCTTTCCTCCATACCGGCAAGGTGCTGGATGGCACCGCTGATGCCGCAGGCAAGATAGAGGTTGGGACGCACGGTCTTACCGGTTTGTCCCACCTGGCGGCTCTGCTCCATGACGCCAGCATCGACCATTGCACGGCTGCTGGACACTTCGCCCTTCAGCTCTTTGGCCAAGGCCTCGAGCTTGGAGAAGCCGTCTTTGGTACCTACACCACGACCACCGCTGACAAGCACTTTGGCTTGGCTGATGTCGGTGATGACCTTCTCTTCCTTGACGGTTTTGACTATCTTCACGCGGTTGATTTTCTGCTCGTCGAACTGGACGGCATAATCCACGACCTCACCTTTACGATTAGGGTCGGCGGGCATTTTCTGCATCACACCGGGACGGACAGTGGACATCTGCGGACGGTGCTGTTTGCAGAGGATGGTAGCCATCAGGTTGCCGCCGAAAGCCGGACGGGTCATGCGGAACTCGTGGGCTTCATCGTCGCTGATTTCCAATTTGGTGGCATCAGCGGTAAGACCAGTCACATTACGAGCTGAAACACGGGGACCAAGGTCACGACCGATAGTGGTGGCACCGATAAGCAGGATGCTCGGTTTCTGCTCCTTGATAATCTGGGTGATGGCCTGGGTATAAGGCTCGGTAAGATAGGTGGCTAATAGGTCATGGTCCACAACCAAAACCTTGTCAGCTCCTGCAGCAATAAGTTCCTGAGCTTTCTCCTTGATGTCCTTGCCCAAAAGGATGGCAACAACCTTCTCGTTGTTGGCATCGGCCAGCTCGCGGGCTTTACCTAACAGCTCAAGAGCAACATTTTGGATGACGCCGTCACGCTGTTCGGCAAATACGTATACGTCTTTATAATCTTGTAAATTCATGGCTATTAGATAATATGTTTTTCTTTAAGTTTATTGATAATGAGTTCCACAGCCTCTTCGGGAGAGACCTCGAAGGTCTGGCCGGCAGGCTTCAGCTGCTTGGGGAACGATTTGAAAACCGACGTGGGTGAGCCGGCTTTGCCGATACGATCCTCGGGAACATTGATACGGTCTGCACCCCATACTTCGACCTCTTTGTCGTAAGCATTGACGATGCCACTGACTGTCATGTAGCGAGGATGCACGGCACTGGCAAGGGCAGTGACTACACAGGGAGCCTGCATCTGGAGAATCTGGTAACCATCCTCCATCTGCTTGCGGATAGTGAAAGTCTTGGTAGCCTCGTCGTACTGGAGGTCTTCCATATAGGAGACCTGTGGGAGGTCAAGATGCTCAGCAATCTGGGGACCCACCTGTGCGGTATCACCGTCAATAGCTTGACGGCCAGTGATAACAAGGTCGAAATCCATAGTGCGGAGAGCACCGGCAATAGCGCTGGAAGTGGCCAAGGTATCGGCACCACCAAGTTTGCGGTCGGTAAGGAGGATTGCACGATCTACACCCATTGCGAGAGCCTCGCGCAAGATAGCCTCTGCCTGAGGGAGACCCATCGTGATAACGGTGACATGGGCACCAAATTTATCTTTCAGCTGAAGGGCAAACTCCAAGCCTCCCTTGTCGTCGGGATTCATAATGCTGGGAACACCTTCGCGAATCAATGTGCCGGTTTGGGGATTGATTTTCACCTCGGTGGTGTCCGGCACTTGTTTTATACAAACTACTATATTCATTTTTTTCTTTTTTTCAAACTACTATTATTTAAACAGTTTACCGGCGATAACCATGCGCTGAACTTCGCTGGTGCCCTCATAGATTTCGGTAATCTTGGCATCGCGCATCATGCGCTCCACGGGATACTCACGGGTGTAGCCATAACCACCGTGGAACTGGACTGCTTTGGTAGTCACCTCCATTGCTGTCTCAGCAGCAAAGAGCTTGGCCATTGCGGCATCGGCGGAGTATGGCAGACCATTGTCTTTCTTATAGTGGGCCGAACGGCAGAGCAGACGGGCAGCCTGCACCTTGGTTTCGAGGTCAGCCATCTGGAACTGGGTGTTCTGGAACTGGCTGATGCTACGGCCAAACTGTTTGCGTTCCTTGGTGTAGCGGACGGTCTCGTCCATAGCGCCCTGGGCAATACCCAAAGCTTGGCAGGCAATACCGATACGTCCACCATCAAGGGTCTTCATGGCCAAGCCGAAGCCTTTGCCCAACTGACCCAACTGACGGTCTTTCGGAATACGGCAGTCCTCGAAAATAAGCTCTGTGGTGGCACTTCCGCGGATACCCATCTTTTTCTCTTTCTTACCAATGCTGAAACCGGGGTCGGTTTTCTCAACGATAAAGGCGCTGATACCTTTGGTGCCAAGGCTCTTATCCGTCATGGCAATGATGATGAACACATTGGCATAGCTACCGTTGGTGATGAAAATCTTGCTGCCGTTGAGCACCCACTCGTCACCTTCCAGCACTGCAGTGGTCTGCTGACCGGCTGCGTCGGTACCGGCATTAGGCTCGGTGAGACCAAATGCTCCAATCCATTCGCCAGAAGCTAATTTAGGCAGATATTTCATTTTCTGTTCCTCAGTGCCGGCCTCCAGAATAGGTGCACAGCAGAGGCTGGTGTGAGCAGAAAGAATAACACCAGTGGTTGCACATACACGCGAAAGTTCCTCTACAGCCATGCCGTACATGATATTGGTACCACCGGCACCACCATATTGGGCAGGAATAGGAATACCCATAAGGCCGATTTTGGCCATCTTTTCAACCGTTTCCATGGGGAAACGCTCCTCTTCATCGACTTCGGCAGCCAATGGTTTAACCTCTTTCTCTGCAAATTCACGAATCATTTGCAGGAAGAGCTGTTCTTGTTTTGTGAAACTAAAATCCATTCTTTAAGGGGTTTTTGCCTGAACCATCCGATTATTCTGAGTATTCTGAGTACCCTGATTACTCCGACTATTCAGACGTGTCTGACATTTATTTTACTGCAATCGTCTCAATCTCCACCAGCACACCCATGGGCAAGCCCTTCACGGCGAAAGCGGCACGGGCAGGGCAATCGGTGCTGTAGTACTTGGCGTAGACCTCGTTCATGGGCTTGAAATACTCCATGTCGGCCAACAGGCAGGTGGATTTCACCACATCCTGGAAAGTGAAACCGGCCTCGTCGAGGATAGCCTTGATATTCTGCATCACTTGCTCGGTCTGTGCGGTAATGCCTTCGGGCACCTCCTTGGTGGCGGGATTGATGGGGATTTGTCCCGAAATGTAAAGCGTGTTGCCAGCCAGCACGGCCTGGCTGTAAGGCCCGATAGCTGCCGGGGCCTTGGGGGTGTTGATAATCTTCTTCATAGTACTATGTTGATTTTACTTATTTTAACACACAAAGCGGCGTGAGAACACACCAAATTCGATTTGCAAAGATAGCATTTTTTTTTCAAACGGCAAAAAGAAAAAATCAAATACCCTCATTTCCATGATTCCCAGTCACTCCAATAGCAATACTATCAATGCCGCAGCACCGAATGCCATCCACCAGCCCACCACCCAACAACGAATCTCAATGCAAATCAAACCCCTCCAGCTTCGGCAGGTTTTTTGTTATTCGTTATACAGTTCAGGCCCCACTATTAACCGTAATTAGAATAATACAACGACTATTTAAATCAGAGATGAATTTCTAACGACCGACCTGGGTTTGTTATAAGGTATACAATAAAAGTGAACATATTACGTTTTAATAATCAAGAAATATCTATGTCAAATGACGAAAACGGAAGAACTGCAAAAACGGACAACCGTCAATATACAGGAGAAAGCCAACCTTATTTGGGCTATTGCCGACAAACTAGTTGGCACTTACAAACCACATGAATATGGCAACGTGGTGTTGCCTATGTGCGTTATCAAACGCTTCTCCGACACCCTTGCCCCCACCAAACAGGCTGTGCTGGATGCCTACGAACTATATGCCGTGAAACGTAAATTAGCAGTCTATGACGGTTTCCTACGTGAAGCAGCTGGATTCGACTTCTACAACATTTCACGCTTCACTTTCGACGGATTGCTGGCCGATGCCGACAACATCGCCGACAACTTCCGCAGCTACCTCAACCACTTCTCCAAGAATGTGATTGATATTATAGAGAAGTTTGACTTCGACAAAGAAATCTCTAAAATGGAGCATAACGGCATACTCTACAATGTCATTTCCGAGTTCTGTTCCAAGAAAGCCTATATGGGTGCCGACGCTATTTCGGCAGTCGATATGGGCTACATATTTGAAGAGCTGGTAAGGAAGTTCTCTGAGAGCTATGACGAACAGGCTGGAGCCCATTTCACTGCCCGTGACATTATCTATCTGATGGCCGAGCTGCTAATTGCCGAGCAGTCCGATACGCTTCGCAAGCAGGGCGTAACGGCTTCCATATACGATATGGCGATGGGAACAAGCCAAATGCTCGACTGTCTGGGCGAAAAGCTCCGCGAGATTGACCCCGACGCACAGCTGACGGAGTTCGGGCAGGAACTGAACGAACAGACCTTTGCCATTGCCAAATCAAACCTGCTAATTAAAGGGGGTCAAGCCGAGAATATGCAGCACGGGAATACCCTGAGCGATGACAAGTTCGACGGCTACTGCTTCGACTATATCATTTCCAATCCCCCGTTTGGCATTGAGTGGAAGAACGAGAAACCGGCTGTCGAGGCGGAGCATCGTCGCGGTCCTGCCGGCAGGTTTGCAGCTGGCCTCCCTGCCATTGGCGACAGCCAACAGCTCTTTATGCTCAACGGTGTGGCCAAGCTGAAAGACAATGGCCGTATGGCTATCATTCAGAACGGTTCACCACTCTTCAAGGGCGACGCTGGCAGCGGCGAGAGCGAGATTAGGGGCTATCTGTTGGAGAACGACTGGCTGGAAGCCATAGTGCAGATTCCAAACGATATGTTCTACAACACGGGTATTGCCACATACATTTGGATTGTCACCAAGAACAAGTCAGCCCAGCGTGTCGGCAAGGTGCAGTTGATTGATGCCAGCCATTGCAGCCACAAACGCCGTAAGCCCATAGGCAACAAACGCAACGAGTTCACAGATGATTGCATTACACTGGTGAAGAAAGCCTATCTGGCCTTTACTAACGGTGTGTTTACTGACGGTGACTTGCAGGTCGAAGTAAAGATAAAAGACAACGATGATTTCAAATTCCGCAAGGTAACGGTAGTTGACGGCAAAGATAAGGACACCGAGACCATCCCATGGAAAGAGGACGTTGAAGATTATATGCAGCGTAATGTCTATCCCTACCTGCCAAAAGCCAAGATAGACCCCAAGAAGACCAAGATAGGATATGAAATACCCTTCACACGCGAGTTCTACAAGTACGTTGCACCACGCAAGAGCGAAGACATTTTCGCCCACCTGCAAGAACTTGACCACCGTGAGCAGGAGTTGATGACCAAGATAATGGGGAGAGGTATCTGACGTTTTGGAACAAAAATAAGACAAAGTACCTGACATTTTGAAACAATTTTAGCAAAAAGTATCTGACGTTTCAAAACAATTTTGTATCTTTGCATTTTCAAACCAATATACATATGTTCAATAGAGACATACAAAACGAGTTGGAAATGTGGAAGAAGAGTCCACGAAGAAAGCCCTTGCTTCTCAGGGGTGCGAGACAGGTCGGCAAAACAACTGTGGTGAATGAATTTGGGAGTAATTACAATAACTATCTTTATTATAACTTGGAGCGGGCTGACCACAAGGCACTTCTTGAAAAAGATTTACCATTAGACACTCTGGTTGAGCAGCTTTTCCTCTTCCATAGACATCAGCGTCGAGAGGGAACCACATTGATTTTCATTGACGAGATACAGAATTCGCCGACAGTCATTTCAAAGCTTCGCTATTTCTATGAAGACCGTCCAGATATACATGTTATTGCTGCCGGGTCACTATTGGAGAGCATAGTCAATGTAGATTTCTCATTCCCGGTCGGAAGGGTTGATTATTTGCCCATGAGACCCTGCTCTTTCCGTGAGTTTGTCTGTGCTATAGGGAAAAATCATCTTTTGGAGATGGCGAGGACACAAGAATTGGCAGATGTGGTACACAACGAATTGATGTCTTGCTTCAATATATATTTGCTTGTGGGCGGGATGCCCGCAGCAGTTCAGGCATACTTGGAAGAACGAGACTTGTTGGCTTTTGACGACATATATGAAACGCTGCTACAGGCTTATCGTGACGATGCCGAGAAATATGCGAGAGCTGGCAAACTGTCGAATGTCATCCGTTTCATTTTGGAACACGGGTGGGGAAATGCAGGAAGCACGGTCACTATGAATGGCTTTGCCAACTCAGACTATAAATCCCGGGAGGTTGGTGAGGCTTTCCGCCTGATGGAGAAAGCAATGCTGCTCGAATTAGTCTATCCAATCACAAATACAGCGGTACCCGCTATGCCTGAGACTAAACGACAGCCAAAACTGATATGGCTTGACACGGGATTGGTCAACTATGCAGCCAATATTCGGAATGATATTATTGGAGCCAACGACATAATGGATGTGTGGAGGGGTAGGATTGCTGAGCATGTGGTGGCACAAGAACTCTTGACATTAAACTATAAGATTAGCCAGCGTCGGCAATTCTGGGTTAAAGGTGGTGGAGGAGAGTCCGCTGAAGTTGACTTTATATGGACTGTTGATTCCCGGCTTATACCTATAGAGGTGAAGTCGGGGAGAAACTCGCACCTCCGATCCATACACTCCTTTATCGACCTCTCGCCTACAGATGTTGCCGTGAGGGTATGGTCAGGGCCGTTGTCGATTGATGATGTGCAGACAACAATAAAGAAAAAGAAGTTTCGTCTCATCAATCTTCCGTTTTATCTTGTGGGTGATATGGAACGGATTGTAAGACAAAATATGTAAGAGTAAAAGGAACATGGGAACAGATAATCTCAAAGGATTTGTTGAAAGCTTTGGTCAGCTATATTCTATGCAGAATGAAGATAACGACATTAAAGCTGCAGAACTCTATCGTGCAATGTTTCGGCACGAAAAGGATATCAACAAACTGGACTTCAATTATGCAGACCATATACTTGGGTATGTTTCCGTAGGTTTTGAAAAGGCCATTGAAGATTACAGGAACTATCTGCAATATTTGAAGACGGTAGCACCAACGGAATATCCAGATCATTTGAAGATGTTCAAAGAAGAAATGAATCGCACAGAAGAGGAAGACTGATGTATGGCTAAAGAATACAAAGATAGCGGAATACCGTGGATTGGAGATATACCAAAAGATTGGAGAACCGATAGAGCCAAAACCATCTTTGTCCAGTCTACAACAAAGGGCAACGAACGACTTGTTTTACAATCTGCCACCCAAGATAGAGGCGTAGTTGACAAGGATACTCTTGAAGGTGTAGTACAGGTTGCTGCTGATGCAGATTTACGAACCTTCAAGACAGTCCATATTGACGATTTTGTTATCAGTCTTCGTAGTTTTCAAGGTGGTTTTGAGATATGCCATAATGAGGGTGTGATTTCACCAGCGTACACAGTGTTTAGACTACGAAAAAAATCTTATACAGGCTATTATCGATTACTCTTCAAATCTTATGGCTTTATTGATAAGATTAACTCATTAACAGTTGGAATTAGAGAGGGGAAGAATATCCAGTATAGGGACTTCGCTGATATGGAAATACCAATACCCTCTGATGTAGAGCAGCAACGTATAGCAGAGTTTTTGGATAGGAAGTGTGGAGAGATTGACGAGGCGATAGCCTTGCAGGAAGAGTTCATCGAGGAATTGAAAGCCTATAAGCAGTCCGTTATCACCGAGGCCGTCACCCGTGGCCTCAATCCCAATGTGAAGTTCAAAGACAGCGGCATTGATTGGATTGGCAAGATACCACAAGGGTGGGAAACAAGGAAAATAAAGGCACTGTCAGTCTTTATTAATGGCTTCGCATTTAACAGCTTTGATTTCAAGTCTGAGGGAGAAATGCCTGTAATTCGGATAGGTGATATTGCAACACCGATAATATACGAACATTGTGTTAAGGTATCCGCACCAAAAGAGTTATCTCCTTTTTTAATTAATCGTGGAGATATATTGATTGCTATGAGTGGAGCCACCACTGGAAAATGCTGTTTTGTGGTAGACGATACTATCGCTTGTATTAATCAGCGTGTGGGTATTATTCGTGGTAACAAAAATCGCTTCTTGTACTATACCTTACAATCTTCGCTTTTTTTTGAGTATATTATGTTAAATAGTGCTGGCTCTGCACAACCCAACATTTCGGCATTTACTATTGGTGATTATAAAATAGCCGTACCAAATGAAGGAGAAATGATTGAAATCGCTGACTATCTTGACAACAAATGTACTGAGATTGAAAACCTTATCGCCATTAAACAACAAAAGATTGAGGAGCTGAAAGACTATAAGAAGAGCATCATATATGAGTACGTTACTGGCAAGAAAGAAATCTAAACGTTATGGAAGACTCTGAAAAACGATTTGAAAGCGACATAGAAGCCTATCTGCTCAATGAGGGTGGATATATCAAAGGCGACCAGAAGACATATGACAAGGCGAAAGCCATCGATATGGCTACGCTTATCAGTTTCATAGCACAGACCCAGCCGAAGACTTGGCAGAGGTATCAAAATGTGTATGGAGAGAGAGCCGAGAAGCAACTTTACACCATCTTCCAGCAGAACGTCGCTGACTTCGGCCTGATACATGTATTGAGAAAGGGCGTGAAAGACCATGGCATAGAGCTTCGCTTCGCCTACTTCCAGCCAGCTTCACACAAGAACGAAGAGCTTGTAGAGAAATACCAGCAAAACATACTGACCTGTACACGCCAATTCGCCTACTCGACGCAGAACCACAACACTATTGATATGGTGCTGTCGTTGAACGGTATCCCCGTAGTGGCCATTGAATTGAAGAACCAGTTGAAAGGGCAGAGCGTGGAGAACGGCAAACGCCAGTGGCGAGAAGTCCGCGACCCCAAGGAACCGCTGTTCCACTTCAACAATCGCATACTGGCCTACTTCGCAGCTGACCTATACAACGTCTATATGACCCCCGAATTGAAAGGCGAGGATACATTCTTCCTGCCGTTCAACCAAGGCAGCAACGGAGCTGGCAATATCGGTGACGGAGGCAATCCAAAGAACCCCGACGGCTACGCCACCAGTTACCTTTGGGAGCGAGTGCTGAAACGTGATATGCTGCTTGCTATTCTTCAACGCTATATCAGCCGTGAGGAGAAAGAAACCATTTATTTGGAGAAAGGGAAGAAGGTTAAGAAAACAACAGTTAAGATAATCTTCCCACGATACCACCAGCTCGATGTAGTAGAAAAGCTTGTTGATGATACCCGTAAGCAGAGCGAGGGCAAGAACTACCTGATACAACATTCGGCTGGCAGTGGAAAGAGCAATTCGATAGCTTGGCTCACCTATCGCCTGGCTTCGTTGCACGACGAGGAGGACACCGAGATGTTCCAGAGTGTCTTTGTAGTCACTGACCGCCGAGTGCTGAACCGCCAGTTGCAAGAAACCATACTTGGCTTTGACCACAAAACTGGTCAGATTGTCACCATAACCGACAAGGATAACTCGACCAAGTTACGCGAAGCCATCAACGACAAGAAGCGTATCATTATCACCACACTTCACCGCTTCCCACTTATCTACAAAGAGCTTGACGGACACCAAGGCAAGCGTTTCGCTATCATTGTGGACGAAGCCCACAGTTCCCAGAGTGGCAAGAGTGCAGAGAAGCTGAAAGCTGCCCTTGCCGACACCGACGAGGCATTGAGAGAAATGGCC
>JAEEGI010007515.1_pt1 | contig 24414 bp, 20 predicted proteins | sample 8958751 | NCBI WGS metagenome assembly JAEEGI01 (sample SAMN16246545, study PRJNA631951) | gut metagenome | biome: gut microbiome; feature: rumen; material: KS-attached | host: Bos | place: Iran: Karaj | collected 2018-10
CCTCTCGTTTATGCAAGAGTTTCACCCATTGAGCGACGAGGAGATGAACGTGGTGAAGGAGGCTCGCGAAGCCATGCTGCAATTCGACCGTATCGCATGCACTTCCTGCCATTACTGCTCTCCTGGCTGTCCGATGGAAATCCATATTCCGGAAATATTCGCCGTGATGAACACCTATAAGATGTTTGGCGACCTGAAGGAAGCACGTAACGCATATAGTTGGCGGCCAGGAGGCGAGAAAGCGTCGGCATGCATACAATGTGGCCAGTGTGAAGACGCGTGTCCGCAGCATCTTCCCATTATCAGCCTTCTCGAAGAAGTGGCAGAAACATTAGAGTAACAAAAACATCAAGTAAAGAAAAGATAATTCCCAGATACTCATCTGGGAATTATCTTTATGCTGTACCTTAATTTTTGGGGGGGATTTGAATTTCCCGACTTCTCATTAACATGGAGTTGTCGTTGCTTTTCATCCCATTGGAGTTCGGCCGTCGACCACTGACCGTTTTGATAGTTGTTTGAAACACCATCGTCTTGATAAAGCGTGAACGACGCGTCTTTACCTGGATAAACCTGGATTTCCAAAGGCGCTTCGGGCTGGTCGAGTGCATATTGCCTGTCTTTGCAAAGAGGAAGGATGCTGCCTCCACGTACAAAGACCGGTATCCTGCGGGCATCGGTGGTCACCGTCTGTCCGCCTTCATAATATTTTCCTGTACGGAAGTCATACCAGCCCGCGTCATTCTTGGGCAGGTAGGTGTCCCATGTAGAGACATCGGGTTGGGTAACGGGACTGACCAGCAACGACGGGCCGAACATATATTCGTATTTCTGTTTCAATGCCTCAGGGTCGTCGGAAAAATCAAAGACCAGCGGGCGCATGAGCGTATACCCGTCGTTGGCCACCGCGGAGGCAATGCTGTAGATGTATGGCATCAGCCTGTAACGCTCTTCCAAACTGGCGGCGATGGCTTTCTGGGCATCATCACCATAGTTCCAAGGCTCCGTATTGCTCATATACCCATGCACACGCATCAACGGAAGATACACACTTGTCTCTATCCATCGCAGCATCCGCTGTATATATGCCTTGTCGGTGTATTGGTTTCCCGGACGGAAGAAACCACCTGCATCGTAGGTCCACCACGGTATTCCCGCTGCCTGAAGACCCAATCCGGCTGTAATCTGACGACGGAATGTCTCCCAGTCGTTGCCCACATCGCCCGACCACAGGGCTGCGCCATACCGCTGTATGCCGGGGAAACCGCTGCGGGTAAGGATAAACGGACGTTGCGAGGTGGAGGAAAGCATCCCTTCGTATACCGTCTTGTTCACAAGCAGAGGATAGACATTGCGCACTTCGTCGCCCAGCCATCTGTCGTGGTTCACCCACCGTCCCCTCAAGTCGTCGTTCTCGGGCTCGGTGGCATCTTGCCACCATGCGTCAATTCCCTGGGGGACGAGCAGTTGGGCAAAATTGCTCCAATAGGCATTTGCTGCATCGGCTGAGAAGAAGTCTATCCAGTCGGTTCCCGGGATGTAGTGGTTTTCTGCCAACATCCTCTTCCCTACCTCGGAATTTTTGTCGATTTTAGACCACACACTCAGCATCAGCCTCATGTTCATTTGGTGAAGGCTGTCTGTCAGTGCCTTGGGATTGGGGTAGTATTGCTCATCAAACCGCATGGCGTTCCATCCGTGCCTGCCCCAGTATTGCCAGTCTTGCACCATCACGTCGACGGGGAGATGGGATTGCCGGAAACGCTTGGCAGTCTCGAGTATCTCATCCGAAGAATGGAATCGCTCACGACAATGGATGTAGCCCAATGCCCATTGGGGAACGAGGGGCGCCTTGCCGGTGAGTTGGCGATAGGTGCCGATGATCTCATCAGGCGTGCCCACAAAGACCGTATAGTCGACAGCATGGGCTACAGGAGAGCGAAATACTGTCTCGCCATCGAACAAGCCGTAATATACCACGGGCTTGTCGTCTCTCGTCAACTCAGCAGTAAGGGTGTGTTTGCCAGCGGTGAGATGGACAACGGCAGATGCTGTTGGCGGCAACCAGAGGTTCTGCATCTCGATGACTGGCGTTCCGTCGATGCACAGATTGTGACGTCGTGCCATCCGCTGTCCTACATCCAGCAGCAGGGAATAGTCGCCAGTCTGGTCGACTTGAATCTCGGCCTCGAACACATGGCGCTCACGCACCTCGCGTCTTCCTCCTTCGGTGGTGGTGACGTTCACCTCTTCACGGTCGCCCGCACCGTCGCGCTTGACAAGGTTCACGTGATGTGAGGGTGGGTTGAATTCCGTTATGCCGTAGTTGTTCCACAACACGCCATAGCCTTTGCTGGAGAGCAGCATGGGAACTGCAATCTGGGTGTTGACCTGAGTAAGACGGCGGGGCAGACCCCTCACATTGGCATAGCCGTCCTGGAATTGTCCTAGGCCGAAGAGGAACTCGTCTTGAGGCGACTGAACTGTCAGAGTGGCTTCGTTGGTAAGAACTCCCGACACATTGCCTTCCCTCAATTCATGACTGGTGGCCTTGAAAACCGTGCGACCAGACTTGTCTTTCACGCAAAGGCCATTGCCTTCGGCATCCATCTCCACACTAATCTCTGAATTGGGCAATTCTGCGTTCTCCACATACATCCAGTCGGGATGATCGTAACACGATGAATCATCACCATAGATGATACGCACCGCATTGGGAGCCACTTGCTTCACGGTAAAGTGACGACTCTCATCACCAGGACCCGCTACCATGACGAATCCGCCACGAGGCTGACATTTGAATTGGGTGGGGATAGAAGCAGGAGAGGAAATGGACCACGGGTTGCCGTCCTCGAACAATTGTATCTGCCGTCCCTTGATAAACGAGAGTGGCAGGGTGACCGTACGGGCTTCGTCGCTGCCATTGATACACGCCACATACCATGTGCTTCCCCGCCGACGGGCAATGGCAACCCATTCTCCGGGATAGCCACCGAGGAATTTGGTCTCGTCCCATATCGCCGGCAACTGACTCAAAAAGCGCTGCACCTCCACGGGTTGGGTGAGGTAACTCTCAGGCTTGTCAGCCAGATGCTGAAGTCCGCTCTCGTAGAGCACTGTCAGGGCCAGTTCATGGCCATTCGACGTGATATGGGGATGCTGTGAGTCGCTGAAGGTGCATGGCGTATAGTCCATGGGACCAATGACATTGCGGGTAAACGGCAAGGTGGCATTGTGACGGGCGGCTTTGTTGGTGAAAGTGGGCACATTATTATACCACTCGGCACCATATACGCCCTCTGTGGAGAGCAAGTTGGGCCATGTCCGCTGCCATCCCCGAGGAATGGTGGCGCCATGGAAATTCACCAGCAAATGGTGCCGGGCAGCACACTCGAGCAGGTCAAGGCAATAATCCATGTTGCGCTGATTGTCGCCAGAGAAGAAGTCGATTTTCACGCCGGCAACACCGATGCGCTCGCACCATGCAAACTCCTTCTCTCTGTCTTCGGGCTTGTTGAGCCTGAATTTCGGTCCTGGTGCCCCGTCTATCCATCCTATAGAGGAATTATACCATATCAGGGGGCGTACGCCCTGCGACTTGGCATACGACACGGCGTCCTCCACGGTCTTGCCGTTTTTCATCTCGTCCCATTCGGCATCGATGAGCACGTAGGGAAGACGAAGGGTGACAGCCATGTCGACATATTTCTTGATGATGTCGAAATCATTGCTCCCATGGTTGTAAGCCCAGTAAATCCATGACACCACGCCAGGGTGAATCCACGACATGTCACTGATCTCACTTGGCTTGCTGACATCGGTTATCAGGGTTGACTCCACGATATCCGACAGCCCGCCAATGATGACCACACGCCAAGGGGTATGCCATTCACCACTGACCTTCAGTTCGTTGGCATCGGGTACGACACGGAAAAGTTCACCTTCGTTATAGAGGCAGGACGCGCTCTGATGGCGTTCGATATTGGCCTCGGAGATGAGGGCAAAAACACCGTCAACAGGTTCCATCAACAGAGGGTAGCCCCAACGGATGTTGAAACCGTCAGCAGAAAGAGATGGTCGCGAGAATCCTCTTTCCGGCTTTACTTTGGCGGTGGTGCTCAACGGAAAGAAACCTTCATATGCATCGCTCCATTGTTGCATCCAGCGCTTCGTGCCTTCAGGAATCCTGTAGGCTGTCCGCTCTTCAGGAATTGTGTCGTTTGAAAGGTTGTCAAACTCATACCTGAACGCGATGCCGTCGTTGTAAATCCGCAACACCATCCTCAAGTTCTTGCCGAGTGGTGCCTGGTATTCCTTTGCTTCGTTGGTACAGTGCAAGCGCTTTCCTGCCAGCATCTGGTAATCGTCGGAAACGGTTCTGACAAAAGTGAATTTTGGCTTTTTCCCGGTGTTCTGGTAACCTACCGACGGGATTTCAAGAAGTGATTGGCGGTTGTAGTTCACCACCAATCCCTTCCCTTTTGCCTGTACCGACAGTTTTTCGTTGGGCGAGACCAGTGCTTTGGCTTGAACTGCTGTAACGGAGAGCGCTAGCAGAAGTGTAGCAATCAGATTTCTCATCAATTGTAGTGTATTAATAGAAAAGAATCAACATTTATTTCTGCAACTTGTTTTTCTCGATAGACCAACCGGGACGGGATGACAGACCGCATTTCTTGCCTACAAACATCTTGGCGGCTTCCTTGTCGCCTTTGAGTTGCCAGTCGAGCCAGGTCCTTGCCACGACGGCAAATTCTCCGCCATGGGGCTGGGCATAGGTGCCACCATGACCAACATTCAAGTTGGTGGCAATGGCTGGCACATGGGTGATGCGGTGGAAGTCGTCCATGCCATTCTCATAGGCAATGTCGGTCTTGCCGCCGAGGATGTAGATGATGGGCGAATGGAGTTCTTCCAACTTCGATTTCGGAGGCATCGGCATACCACCTACAGCACTGCCCGCGTTTTGGGCGTTGAAAAGACCGCTGTTGCAAATCATGATGGCAGAAATACGTGGGTCGGCACAATTGAAGAGCGTCTGCAAACCGCCACACGACATACCAGCCACACAGAGGTTCTTCACATCGATCTTGTGATACAGCGGACTGTTGGGGTCCTCGTTCTGCGCATAAATCCAGTCAATGCTTTCTATCTGCTGTTCTGTAGTAGACATCGGACCGCGGTATGGCTCATTGTCCATCGGTATGAAGCCTGTAGCCAATACGATATAGCCATAAGATGCAATCTCGCTCAGGAAATTCACATGCTCGAAAGGAGAGTTGTTGCATGCACCATTGCCCCAGACAAGTACAGGCAGAGGGTGATTGGCGTCGAACTGTGACAAATCGCGGGGACGCAGGATGGTATGGGCACGCAAGTCCTTTGCTTCTGTCATCACGGCCTTATAGGGGCCCGTTCCTCCATCTTCTACCACTCTTGTGCGGGGAGCGGAGTCGGCATTCCTCATTTCCCACCAGTCGAAATTGAAGAGTTTGGGACCCTTGCGACCTTTGAAAGCAAGATAGATGTCGTGTAAGCCACTGACTTTTGCCACATCTTCTGTGGAGAGTGTGCGCCACTCTTCCCATCCTCCGGTTCCGGCAACATCGATTTGTGCCACCAGTTGGCCGCCCAGACTGTCGAGGCGCAGTTCTATCTGTCCGCCTCGAAGTCCGCTCGCCACCCTGACAGAGAATGACTCTGGCTGATGGTTGCCGAAGTCCACATGCTGAAGTTTGATGTAGTCGCCATTATGGATATCGGTGAGGTATACTCCTATCCGCCTGTTCTGTTCGGTCTTTACTCCTTTTGAGAAAGCCATGGTCTCTGCCTGAACCTTGCCGTAGGGAGAGAATGTGGCGATGGGCTTCACACCATCGTCGGTAGGCATAATCTTGGGGAAAGAACCATCGGCATTGTATTTGAATTCCTCTACGGCGACACTACGTCCGAAACCTCCACCTTGAGGGAGTTTACCAGTGTGGTAGAAGAAATAGGAATGTCCTTTAAAGTCGGCCACACCACAGTGGTTGGTAAACGAGTTGGTCTCGCAGAGGGGCATGATCTCGCCGGCATATGTCCATGGTCCAAGAGGACTCTTTGCCGTGCTGTAACTGATATGCTCGGGCACTCCGCCGGCAGCATACAGCAACTGGTAGGTACCGTTGCGCTTGGTGAGCCATGGTCCTTCTACGTAGGAGTCCTTGTATTGTTTCCCTTTCTCCCGCTCATTCATGACAGGTGAGCCAAAGGCCTCTTCTGTCATGGAGAGCATGCCTACTTCACCTTCGTATGAAATCATGTCGCGATTGAGTTTGAGGTAATATACTCGAGGATTGCCCCACATGAGCCATGCCTGTCCGTCGTCGTCGATGAACACGGTGGGGTCAATATGGTCCCATGAGCCATTCTCGAAAAGGGGCTTGCCCAGGGCATCCCGGAAGGGACCTGTGGGGGAGTTGCTCACGGCCACGCCAATAGCCATGCCTTTGGAGATTTTAGAGTGGGCGCAGATATACCAGAAGAATTTCCCGTCGCGCTCTACACATTGTGATGCCCAGGCACGGTCGTCGGCCCAGGAGAAACTCTCGAGTGCCAGGGGGGAGCCATGGTCGGTCCAGTTCACCATGTCTTTTGTGGAGTATACACGCCATTCCTGCATCCAGAAGAAGTCGGCGCCATCTTCATCATGACCTGTATATACATACATCGTGCCGTCATGTACCATGGGGGCAGGGTCGGATGTACACCATGTTTGCACAAATGGGTTCTGCGACCAGACGCTCATTCCGAAAGCGAAGGCAGCAAGGGATAATAGTGATTTTAAAAGGAACTGTCGTTTCATAATGTGTTATTTCTTGTCGTTCTTGATTCCATCAACAATATCTTGGGCATTGTCGTTAAGGTTGAGGTTGCGAGTGGTTACCGCTTCTATCGTACCAGCACGCATGATGTCGGCCATGTCGACACCAGTGGCCGACTTCAGCACGTCGAATGCTTGCTTGATGGCTACGGGCACATTGCCCGACAGCGAGGTGATGCCGTTTCCGTCGCCACTGTAGATGTTGACATCCTTGATGGCGCTGATGGGCTTGGCTACATTCTCTACAATCTGTGGCAAGACTTCTATCATCATCTGGGCAACAGCAGCACTGTTGTATTTCTTGTAGGCCTCGGCTTTCTTGTCCATGGCTTGGGCCTCTGCCTCTCCTTTCTTGAGAATGGCATATGCTTCTGCTTCTCCCTTTGCCTTGATACCTTCGGCCTCCTGTTCGAGTTGATAGCGGGTGGCATCTGAGGCGGCATTGCGTGCCAATGCCTGCTGCTCGGCCTCGTAGCGCTGGGCTTCGGCCACACGCTTGCGCTGTTCGAGGTCGGCCTCGGCGTTTTTCTGTATCTGATACTTGTCGGCATCGGCTTTCTTCTCCACTTCTGCAGCGAGTTGGTTCATCCTGATCTCAATCTGCTCCTTGGAGAGAATCTGCTCGCGACGGGTCTTCTCAATCTGGGCCTCAACGGTCTTGATGTTGATGGTCTTCTGCTGCTCTTGCTGCTGGATGGAATAGGCGGCATCGGCATCGGCCTGAGCGGTGTCGGCCTGTAACTTCAGCGCAGCCCGCTTCAATGCCAGGTCGTTGTTCTTGATGGCAATAGCAGTGTCGGCATCCACCCTGGCGTCATTGGCTTCCTTGTCGGCATGGGCTACTTGTATTTTCACGTCACGCTCGGCATTGGCACGGTTGATGGAAGCATCTTTCTTGATTTTTGCCGTGTTGTCGGCGCCAAGGTCATGGATGAGTCCTTCACGGTCGGTGACATTCTGTATGTTGCAACTGATGATTTCGATACCCAGTTTGCTCATGTCGGGCGAGGCTTTCATCATCACCTGGTCGGAAAAACCGTCGCGGTCGGTATTGAGCGAGCGCAAGTCCAGGGTTCCGATGATTTCACGCATGTTTCCCTGAAGCGAGTCTTGCAACTGTGCCGCTATCTCATTAGGAGTCATGTTGAGGAAGTTCTTTGCTGCCAACCTTGTTCCGTCGGAGGTTGGTGTCACACGGATTTTTGCCACGGCATCCACATCCACATTGATAAAATCGTTGGTGGGCACGCTCTCCTCGGTCTTGATGTCAACAGTGATTTGTCCAAGATACACCTTGTCAAGACGCTCAAGGAATGGTATGCGAAAACCACCCGAGCCGATAAGGACCCTGGGCTCCCTGCTCAGACCGGAAATGATGAAAGCATAGGAAGGTGGAGCCTTGACATAAGACATGAATAGGAACAAGACAAGCAGCAGTATAACTGCGCATAGAATGAAAGCGATTGTGATATCCATAATTGATTGTGTTTTGATTTCACCACAAAAATAGCAAAAAGACATGAGACAGGCAAACAACATGGCCGTTTTTCCGCTGCGGTGGAACATATCACAATTTATTTGTATCAAAAAAAACATATAATTAATAGATTTGCAAGATGGAGTTTGCAAAAAAAGATTAAAAACAAATTCAATTGATAAAATAGTAGGGCTTGAATGGATGAATACCAAGATTTTTTTATAATTTTGCATACATTAATAGATTGATAGGAAATGAAAACATTCTTTGTGGTCTTGGTCGGATTATTCTCGACTTGTATTTGTCGTGCCCAATCGTATAGTATCCAATGTGAAGACACATGCAATCATATCCATGGACTGGACATGAGCCACTACCAGCGTGACATCTGGTGGGAGACTCTTGGCAACAACCACCATATGGCTTATGTGTATTTCAAGGCTACTGAAGGCAAGGAGACCCAAGACGCCACATACAAACGCAATATCGAACTGGCTCATCGCTACGGATTAAAGGTGGGCTCCTATCATTTCTATCATGCCAATGTACCGCAGCAACTTCAGTTGCGCAATTTCATGAGCCAATGCCGACCAGGCGACCAGGACCTGATACCAATGATTGACATAGAGACCAAGCCCAAGGGCATGAGCACACGTCAGTTTTGCGACTCACTGATGAAATTCCTCGTCTTGGTAGAAGAGGCATATCACCAAAAACCCTTGCTCTACACCGGAACCAATTTCTACAACAACTATCTGTTGGGTAAGATCGACGACTATCTGTTGATGGTGGCACAGTACTCGGAGAATATGCCCGTACTGGCCGACGACCGCGATTACATCATCTGGCAGTATACCGGAAAAGGCCGTATCAATGGTGTGAACGGTTATGTGGACAAAAGTCGCATCATGGGGAATCATGGCTTGCGTGAACTGAAATTCCGCAGGTGGTAAAAAAGAACAACAACAGCAATCCACAAGGATTGACTACAACATAAAAACCAAAGAGAATAATGGGAGTTATCAAATGTCCGGAATGTGGACACCAAACCAGTGAGAAGGCTGCAATTTGCCCAAGTTGCGGGGTGGAAATTGCTGGCAAAATCGTGAAATGCACCAATTGTGGCGAGGTCTTCTTCAAAGAAGATGGTCTCTGCCCTCATTGTTATCGTCCCTATCAGTTTCACCAAGATACTATGCCTGAAGAAGACACAACTCCTCCTGCAGACACTCCAGATGAGACTCCCACCGACAATGACATTCCCGCAGCCGATGAGGGTTCCTCGCCTACCCTGCCTCTTTATGTCAAGCCATCGACCACTGTGACTGCAACAGACGTCTCCAACGAGGAGCCGGAAGATGATGACAGTGATGACAGACCGGAAGACACCGTAGAGGAAGAGGACAGCGAAGAAACGGCTGTCGAAGATGTCAATGAAAAGGAAGATGATGATGACGAAGAGCGTTTCATCGATACGGATGCAGAACAACTGGAACGCCCCACGCAAGAATTGGACCCAGAAGAAGAGAACAAACGGAAATCTCCCAAAAGATATATTCCATTCATCGTGTCTATGGCCATCGCTGTTCTCATAGCGGCAGTATGCTTGTATTTCTATAACGACAGCAAATCGATAAGGGAACTACAGGCGTTCAATTCGGCTATGGACAATGGCGATGTCGAACAACTGAATTCCTTCCTGCGTGATTTCACTGATGCTTCGGATGCCCATAAGCAACGTGTTAAGGATGAAATTGCCAGACTCAACAAACAAGAACAAGACCTCTCATTGGTGAAGGTGTCACGCGACAAGGCACACTTGCTTCAATTCCTGAAAGATTATCCTGACTCGCCAATGAAGAAAGACATCTTGGCTACCATTGACTCTCTTGATTGGGAGGATGCCACAAAGACGAATACCAAGGCGGCTTATGAGAAATATATCGCTGAACATGCCCAGGGTATCTTCATCAAAGAGGCTAAAGATAAGATAGCCGTAAAAGAGGTGACTGCCACAGAGGAGGATGTCAATATGGCAAGGTCGTTGTTCAGGGAGTTCTTCTTGAGCGTCAATGGCAACGATGCGACTCGTCTCACCAACACGCTCAGTGGCGAGATGACCAGTTTCATGGGAACGCAGAAACCGGGCAGCAGCGATATCGTGAGTTGGATGAAACGTCAGCATGGTGAGAATGTAAGTAGCGTGATTTGGAAACTGAATCATGATTACAAAATCAACAAACGCGAGCAAAATGGCGCGCAAAGTTACTCCATAGACTTCACCGCCAAACAAACAATCGTTCAAAAAGACGGACGTTCCTCATCCGAGAACTATAGGATTTCTTCTGATGTGAATGAAAGGGGCAAAATCTTGTCGATGACCATGTCGAAATATACGCCTCAACCCGGAGAGAGTACTCCTCCTGCCACAAAGCCTGCATCATCGGGAAGTTCTTCCTCCAAGCCTGCATCGTCTGCCAAGCCGGCATCATCGGGAAGTTCTTCCTCCAAGCCTGCATCGTCTGCAAAGCCGTCATCATCGGGGAGTTCGTCCTCCAAGCCGGCATCGTCTGCCAAGCCGGCATCATCGGGAAGTTCTTCCTCCAAGCCGGCATCATCAGCCAAGCCTGCATCGTCGGGCAGTTCTTCCTCCAAGCCAGCATCATCTGCCAAACCGGCATCGTCGGGAAGTTCTTCCTCCAAGCCGGCATCGTCTGCTAAGCCAGCATCATCGGGAAGTTCTTCCTCCAAGCCGGCATCGTCTGCTAAGCCAGCATCATCGGGTAGTTCTTCCTCCAAACCGGCATCGTCTGCTAAGCCAGCATCATCTGGAAGTTCGTCCTCCAAGCCTGCATCATCTGCCAAGCCAGCATCGTCGGGTAGTTCATCGTCAAAGCCTGCTACTTCGTCAAAGCCCGCATCATCGGGAAATCAGAGTCAAGGAAACAAGAAGTAATGTAGCCCATTGCGTGTCATATATGCAATTGTTGGAATAAAACCGTGATATAAGTTGCGACTTTCTACTTTTTTTCATATATTTGCGGAGAGATGAGGGAATAGCGGCATAGTGCCTGCATACCGAACAATCATCTTGACAAGCCTATGATTATCGACTACAGCAAAATCGAAGAAAAGAAAGAATTGAATTTCAAGGGTGGTAATGGCGAATTGGATACCCGAAACTTTGTTGACGAGAAAAACAAAATCATGATGAGCCGTCTCACTCCAGGTGCCAATATCGGCTATCACCGTCATGAATCGAATTCTGAGACCATTTTCATTTTAAGTGGAGAGGGGCATTTCGTTTACGATGAAGAAGTAGAGAAAGTGAAAGCCGGAGATGTGCATTACTGTCCTATGGGACATGCCCATGCATTCTACAATGACGGAGAAGAAGACCTTTCCTATTTCGCCATCGTCTCCGAGCACTGACAATGAGCCTTCTGTTCTAATGTGAAACTAGAAAAGGCATAAATAATGCTTTCTAATTCTTTATCATTCCTCGATAATCACATACACCTCCAAGAATGAATCTTATCACTATGAATATCAAGAATACCTTCTTATTGGCATTCTTACTATGGATGTCACCGCATGTGGCTAAGGCCATATGTTATGTCAACACCGAATCAACCGATGTCAGGCTGGTCTATAACAGCAAGACGGGAGAGAAGGAATACCGCACAATCTGGGGCGATTTCCTTTGCACCGAAAAAGAAAGCAAACCCCTCAAAGACATGGACAAGTTCTACATCTACGAGAACAAATGGGTTGAACCAGGCAGCCAGTTTGCCCCGAAGAAAGAGTGGGACAGTTGGCGTGGATGTTATGTTTGGAAATCGGTAGACGGCGATTTCCTTGGACGCGACATCTCCTCTATCACCGACGAAGACTTGCAATGGCTTTCCGAACAAGACCTTGACTGGTGGGATGAGGTCACCCTCCCACCCGATAAACGCGACCTGATAGCCGACCTCACATGGCAGATGCAGGAAAGGCTAGCGGAAGCACAAGCGAAAAAGGACGCGGAGGCGCTGCGCAAACTGAAAGAAGAGGAGGAGAAGAAATTGGCTGAAGCGAAACGAAAGCAGCAAGCACAAACAGAGTCTACGTTGCGCCAGACAGATGCACAAATGCAAATGACCGATGCACAGATAAAGGCAGCACGTCAACAAATAGAACAAGCGCGCCGCCAACTACGTGCAGCGGGTATGACAGAGTATATGGGAGATCTCGATCGGGCCGAAGCGGCCCTCAACCAGGCAGAGGCCACGAGCCGTCAATATAAACAACAACGCAACAAATAGGCTATGAAAAAAATACTGTTTTTGATGATTGTCACAGCCTTTGTCACGGCTGGATGCATCAAGGAGAAAAGTGGAGGAAAGGAAGAAGGCACTGTCGAAGTTCCTGATTCAAGCGCAGCAGCGGAAACGACATGGGATTATTTCCTCATTGGCACATGGAAATACGCGGAGAGTGTTCCTGAGGGAAAGAAGGGCACCGCCTACCCCAAGGGGGTGGAGACGTTCTCGGGCAATGGCGACTATCAATGTCTCACCCAGACGGGTGGAGGTGAAAAAGTGATTATTCTCGGAACATGGAAACTCGACGACCAAGATGCCTATACCATTTGGGTCACCCAGACGAGCATCAAGACTGCCTCTGGCAAGAGCAAGGAAGGCAAGAGCAAACGCAAATATACTGTCCTGAGCCTTGACACCGGAAAACAACTGATATACAGAATCGACGACTCGGTACGCACAGCCGAATGGCTCGGTAGATGACAGAAATACGAAATGGTGGTGTTCGCAAAACACCACCATTTTTTGTTCACGCATTTACCCGATACCATCCGAGGAATGCCTCGCGGAAACGCTCATTCAGTCTGAATAGTCTGGTGTCTACCCAGTCACGCCTACGCCCAAGTTGATTGGCAAGAACAAGAGGAGGAGTGTTGTTCAACTTTCTCTCCATCCATATTTGCGTGTCTGTATCACTCCAATGCATCCAATGAAAGAAATTGTTGACAAACGGCTCAATTCTCTCCTGAACCTCAGTTCTGGTAAGGTTGACGCCCAACACTTCGCCAAAAGCGCTTGCCGTGGAGCGGTCTTCGTAGGTGTCGCCTATTTCGTAGAGGAAATCGGAAGATACTGTTACCATTCTTGGCGACTTGTCACGCAACACATAATCGGCTAAAGGGGTGCTGGAATTGAGCATCAGCACCTTGAGTTTGCCTTCTGCCCTTTGCCTGGCTTTTTTGTATTGGGAGGTGTCAAAATGATATTTTTGCATGACTTCATCTTTCGACATCCTGTCTACATAGATGTCCATAAGCAAATCACGACTCTTCCCCTTGGGCATGATTTCACCGATGATATATTGACATTCCATGGGGGATTTCTTTTTCATCGTGAGACGGGTGTTGCCAGGTGTACGCTCACGCTTGATTTTTATTTCACCCAATTCTTCAAGATAATTGCTGATGGCTCGCCATGTCACTTTATAAAGCCATGAAAAGAAGGATTTTTCACCAGCATAGGAATTGAAAGGTCGCCACCTTCCACCATCCCACAATTTCTCGTAGATGACAGTGCTGAAGTCGAGCGCCGACATGGTATAATTATAACTTACCTTGATATACTTGATGATTTTATTGCGAATGGACGCAATGCTGTATCCTTTTGTGTCTTCTGTAAAGAAGAACCTACGGCAGAACTTTACGTCTGTCTTTAGTTTGCTCATGAGATAACGTGCCTCTTCCATAAAAGAGGCGAAACTGAGTTGAGTGTTCTCGCATTTGATTGTCATAATACTTGTTGAGTTAATTGCCAAATCACCGAACCACACATCTGGTGCGCGGCACGGGAAATGGAACTTAGTTACCTTTTTTAAGTTAATTACATTTCCAATTCACTTCGGGGATGCTCCCCTTATAAAATAGAGAATCTCTATTCTCTATTTCTTTCATTTTTTTGCTATAAAATTTTAAAAAGTTTTCCGTTGGCTTTTTGAGCCAACGGAAAACCATGGTTCACTTCTGGCTTAAGACGTTATTCTTCGAGTCTTGTCGACAGTTTTCTATATGCTATGGCAGCCATGCCCACTTTTATCACGGAATATGCGGCGAACAAGATGAGGCCCAGGATTCCGGTTAGAGCCATGGAGCCAATGACAGACCCACACAACCAACCTATCAATGCCCAGACGACGCTGACAATTACGCCAATCAACAATTCTGCGAAAAACAAAGTGGATTTGTATCCGTAGGTGATCTTCGTACTTTGCAACATGGCATCGGATGGGGACATTTCCTTGTCGAACATCAGATAGTAGGCCTGCGACCATCCGTATCCGATGATAATGGCTGGAACAATCATAAAGAAGAATGCAGGAAGCAACGATATCATCATCAGACCTGTCAGGCTGAAGAACTCACCCATATACTTACGGTATTTCCCATCGAAGATGGCTGTAGGACTAATCATACTCCCGTCACTCTTGCTCAGGTTGATGGGCAAGTTAATCAAGCCAATGGTCGTTCCGACATTGAGATAGGGTATCCAGCATGTTAATCCCCAAAGAATATATGCCAGGAAAATACTCAGGAAATTGGTCAATCCCAGTTTACTACCTTCGGTGAGCAACTCACCTACAGTGAGCAGACTCTGGCTTTGAGGATAGGGATTATTTCCCTGTTGCCATTGCTGCTGTTGTTGCCACTGCTGCTGTTGGCTCTGCTGTTGTTGCTGCCACTGCTGCTGTTGGCTTTGTTGCTGTTGCCACTGCTGCTGTTGGCTTTGCTGCTGTTGCTGTTGCTGCCACTGCTGCTGGTTTTGCTGCTGATTGTTCTGAAATCCCCCACTCTGCTGACCTGCTGGCTGTTGTGGAGGAACAGAGGAATTAGGCGGTGGCGCTTCATTACCCGTCACGGTATTGAACCAATATCCGCAATATCTGCACTTTAGTGCTTCACTTTTTACGACTTGTCCACATTTCGGACATATTTTCATTTGATCCATGATTATAGATTTTTATTCATTAGGTATTCTGTCAACTTGTTGTAATTTGAAGCCAGGGCCATTGTTGCCCTGTTGCGCCCCACTTCTTCCACCTTGTGGCTCAAGATGGAATCCAGTGCCTCCTGGATTGGGAGGTGCGACATCGCTGTTCCCACGGTCTCTGCCACGGTGAGGAGGAGGAGTTGGACGACCATAGCCGTCGGGTGCCACTTCATCACGGGATGGCCGCCTGTCGTGTCTGCCGCCAGGCCTGTTACGGCCACTTGCCACGTCGTCGTAGGCTCCATCATATCCACGGTCGGGTCTTGCCGAACTCTGTGGGGTGGCTACCGGTGGAGTATTGGTGGTTTGCGTCTGAGTGCTTGTCACTCCTGCTGGCTCATCCTCCACGGTTACTTCTTCTGTCACCGTACTTCCATCTAAGTCACCCGTCTCGTCTTCTATGGTCAAGTCACCATCCTCTTCTTCTTCGGGACTGACAGTCGTTTCGGTACGGGTGGGATTGCCTTCATCAGTGTCATCGTCTTTGTCTTTGCTCAGGAAATAATACAACGCACCACCCAATGCCAAGGCAAGGAGGGCGATGAGCGCGATAAGGAGCCATTTCATTCCACTACCCTTCTTTTCGGGTTCCACTGGCGGAACATAAGGTGGCTCATTGCCTTGTGGAGAATTGACATTGTAACCTCCATATTGACCATAGTTGGCCGATTGGTTGGGTGAGGACATAGGCGTTTCTGGTCCAGGAGTATACTGCGGAGTGGGCTCAGGAGTATACTGCGGAGTGGGCTCAGGAGTATACTGAGGAGTGGGCTCGGGAGTATACTGAGGAGTGGGCTCGGGAGTATACTGAGGAGTAGGCTCAACGGGTGGTTGAGGAGCGGGCTCGGGAGTATACTGAGTAGCGGGCTCAACGGGTGTTTGAGGAGGATTATTCGATGCTGCGGCACGGGATGCTACAGTTGCCGCGGCGGCGGCCAAACCAGGAGAAGTCTCATCGGGCTGTGATGAAGGAGAGGCAACCGAACTCGTTCCGATAGGTTCGGAACAATAAGGACATGTCGTGAGTCTTGAGGAGATGGTCTCTCCGCATACAGGACAAGTAACCGTCTCCTCGGTTTCTCCTCTCGCCGAGACAACTGGTTCGGCCTCGGGTTCAACCAGAGAAGGTGTGGGAGATGGAGGCTCCTGAGACACGGCGTTGCCGATGCTCTCGCCACAGATAGGACATACTGCCAAACCGCCTGCGATGCTCTCTCCGCAAATCGGACAATTCGTCATTCCAACCGTTATGGGTTGTTGAGGTACAGGCGATTCATTGGCCGGTGGTGCATCGGGGACAAGGACTTCACCGCAATATGGGCAAATTGTGACACCATCTGCCAACAATTCCGCACAGACTGGACATCTTTTCATAGGCTTATAGTGTTGTTGGTGGTACTAATCGTTTTAATGGCTTACAAAAGAAATGAAATCTTTACAAAATTATGCTTTTTTTTCAATAATAAAAACTTTTTGTTTGAAAAAGCAAGAAATTTGATAATTTTTAACAAGCATACCTATATGTCATCCAATTGCAGTATAACAATTTGAAACTAGGACTGAATCCCACGGTGTATATTTCCAAAAATGCGGTTCTGATGACTGCTCAAAAAAAATGAGTTAAAAATTCGTTTATATGACAAGAATTGCTTAACTTTGCACCCCGAATAAAGATATTTGTTAAGGAAAGATGCTCGAGTGGCTGAAGAGGCACGCCTGGAAAGCGTGTATACGTCAAAAGCGTATCCCGGGTTCGAATCCCGGTCTTTCCGCAAAAGAAGAAACCGATACATGACGTATCGGTTTTTTTAGTTCTCCCAATAGGACGGTATTGACGGGTCAGCGGATATTGCAAGTTGAAACGCTTTTACCTATTCCTTCTCAAGCCTTTCTTGAGATTCTTTTTTCCATCTTGAGCAAGTATGCCTTTTTGTCCAGCCCAGCAGCATAGCCTGTCAGACTGCCGTTCTTGCCCACTACTCTATGACAAGGAATGATAAGGGCGATGTCATTGTGCCCCACGGCGCCACCAACAGCCTGTGCCGACATGACGGGCACCTTTTTCTCATGGGCTACGCGCCTTGCTATTTCACCATACGTCGTCGTTTGTCCGTAAGGAATAGTGAGAAGGATTTCCCATACCATTTGTCTGAAAGCCGTGCCATGCATCCTTATAGGAGGCGTGAAGTCGGGTATCTCACCTCCGAAATAGGTGTCGAGCCATCTGATGGTTTCTTGAAAGACAGGCAGGTCGTCTTTATCATGAGCAATACAATCCAAGGCGATTGAACTGTTTTTCTGCCCCTCGAACCACAGACCTGTCAGTTCCTTGCCATTACTGACAAGCGTCATTCTTCCAAGTGGACTGCAATAATGAGTAATGTGGTCCATAGCGTGTAGTATGGTTGAATATGACGGTCAATATTTGAAACTGGAACCGCCGACAAACTCGCGCATGATACTGGTGGGTGGTATCTCCTTGTCGCTCACCGGTAAGAAGTAGTGAATGAATTTCTGTAAACGGTGAGCCTCTGCATATTCAGGGCAGTTCTTCGGCACTGTGGAGAGGATGATTTCGGCATTGTTGCGCAATACGGCAAACTCGATGTTGAGGGCGGAATTGAACATCACGTCGGCGGATTCCTGGAAAGGCAGAATCCATTTCTCCTCTGCCTCACACACGTTGGGCCACATGCTGATGGTCTCACGGGCAGAGTAGGCTCCTTTGTTATAGTCGCGGATGATGCGGCGCAATAGGCGGTTGTCGCGTGTGGGTATCCAGTTGTGGTCATCAAGCGACACACTCGTAAGTGCAGAAACGAATATCTTGAAATAGTCGATGCCGGGGATGTTTTTTGTAAGTAAGGGGTTCAAAGCATGAATGCCCTCAATAATCAGCACATTGTCGTTTTGGAGTTTTAGCCGTTTGCCATTATATTCACGTTTTCCAGTTACGAAATTATACTCAGGCACTTCTACACGCTCTCCCCCAATTAATCTATCGAGATGTTCCTCCAGCAATTCACAATCCACCGCCTTGATATTGTCGAAATCATACTGTCCGTTGGGAAGTTTGGGCGTATCGACACGGTTGACAAAATAATCGTCGGTAGAGAATGAGATGGGGCGCAACCCACATGCCAGGAGTTGGATGGACAGACGTTTTGTGAAGGTGGTCTTTCCCGAACTCGACGGCCCCGTGATGAGCACGATGCGCACAGGATTGGTCTCAGCATGGAAACGCCGGTCGATTTCTTCGGCTATCTTCACGATTTTCTTCTCTTGCAGGGCCTCACTCACCTGGATGAGTTCCGATGCATATCCCTTGAGGATGGCCTTGTTCACGTCTCCGGCATTGGAGAGTCTCATGATGATGTCCCAGCGCACTTTCTCGGCAAAGACATCAAAGGTATGGGGTTGGTCTACCTTCTCGGCCAATTGTGTGGGATGATGTTTGTCGGGTACCCTGAGCAGCATTCCGTCATGCATCAATTCCAACCCCCAAACAGTCAGATAGCCTGCCGATGGTACGAGGGGCCCGTAGTAGTAGTCCACGGTATCCCCCAGCATATAATAATCGCTGTAAATCTGCCCACTGGTTTCCAGCAGTTTCACCTTGTCGGAAAATCCTCTTTCCTTGAAAACCCTGATGGCTTCCTCGGTTGTTGCCTCTGTACGACGGAATGGCAGGTCAAGGTTGATGATTTCCTGCATACGTTGACAAATCCGCTTCACATCCTCCTCTGTCAGAGGGTCGGTTCCCTTCTTCTTGAAGTTGCAGTAATAACCGCGTGAGAGAGGATGCTCGATGAAGAGTTTGCTTCCAGGAAACAAGTCGGACGTCGCTTTGTAAAGCACAAAGCAGAGTGAACGAACATACACTCGCATTCCCGTTCCATTGGTAACGTCCAGGAATTCCACGTCGCGGTTTTGGAAAAGTCTGAATTTCAGTCCTTGCGCGGTGTTGTTGACCTTTGCTGCCACGACAGGGGATGGCAGTTTGATTTCGTCGGCCATGGCTTGATATACATCGAGCAGTGAGATGCCTTCTGGAAAACTTTTCGTGATGTTGATGTTCTTGCAACGGATTTGTAACATAGGTCGGTATAGATTGAGTGTTTGTGTGAAAAAACGTAACTTTGCCACGTCGTGGCAAAGTTACGAAAAATCAAGTGCAGGACAAAATAAACTCCAGTTTTTCTATGTCGAAAAAACGAAATGTACGCCGCAAAGGCGGTCCCAAATATCAGTTAATCAAATAGATCTTATCTTGTCCGTTGTATGTGCATTTCACTGAGGCACGCCCATCTACTATCTTACCCACGGTGATGCTTACTGCCGGATCGGATGCCGTAGCCTTGATGACAGAACCTTCCTTCATCGGTGCATATGTCTGGTAATGTGTCACATCGGTGTAGCCGTTGGCATTTGTGCCGCGAATGGGGGTGGAGGGCAGGTTGAGCCGCTGACCGTCAACTGTGATGGTGACAGTAGGAACTACTGGCGGAGTGCATGTTGTTGACGAAGTGGAGAAACCAATGCCATGAAGGTCGAAGAGTCCCTCTGGACGCTGGGGCTGCATCTGTCGGCCACCGAACGGAGGACGGTTGCGCTGGGGCTGTTCCACCTCAGGACCTTCGGCAACGAGGTATATTGCATGCTTGCCCTTCAATCCCTCTACTGCGGGCACTGCCACCTGATAGGTCTTGGCCTCTTTTGGTGCATCGGCTGCTACCTCTATCACTCCTATTTCCTGACCTTTCCATGTGTCATTAGCATATGGACCATCAAGCATCACGTGAATGCGGAAAGCACCATGGCCTCCGGGTGTGAGGTTGAGATGGAGTATTGTTCCGTCTCCTTTTGCCGTACCCTTGAAGGCCTTTACTCCTTTGGTGTCCTTCACAAGACCTCCGAAACCAAAATACTTGAATCCCACGACACCCTTGTTGGTTATTCCTGCAAGGTCCATACTGTTGTTCCAATTGTCATGGTTGTCTTGCATCCAGTCGTTTCCCGACATATAGCAAGCCAGTCCGGCAGAATAATACTGATATGGAGGAAGGCCGAAAATCTGGAATCCCTCAGAGGTCACTTCTGCACCGGTGTAAGTGGTACCGTCGGCAGCAGAAGCCGTCCATTCATTGTCCTTGGCGTAGGGGTCGTAGCCCACGATTCTCAGTTTGCCGCCATCGGCTACAGACTTCTTGTCGAATGTGATTTTCACTGGTGCCACCATAGCCTGACGGGCATTTCCGAATCCGCGTGGCGGACGGTGATAGAACACATACCACTGCCCGTTGATTTCCTGCAGTGAGCCATGAGTATTGTGAGCGGCATTGGTCGTCGTGAGGTGCGAACCGTCCTCATTGGGAACCACACCGCGTGAGTCGACGAGCACGCCTCCCGAGCGCCATGGTCCGAGCGGAGAGTCTCCATAGGCATAGCGGAGGGCGGAATTGGTAGACCCCAATCCGTAGTCTGGACCGGAATAGCCGGAGAACACCATCACATATTTATTGCCCACCTTGCGGATTGACGAAGCCTCAAAGAAATTGAAGTCGCCGGGGTTCTGGTCTTTGTACAAAGCAGGATACTGTGTACCTTCCGGGTCGCGGACGACACCGTATCTCGCACTCGCAGGGATGAAATAATCGTGAATCTGCGTGCCTGGACGCATGGCATACATGTTGTCTTGGTCGAGTTCGCAAGCCGTGGAGTGCTGGAAGCCATAGAACACGTAGGCACGGAATCCTTTTTCGTAATCAGGGTCTTTCTTGTCGGTAATGTTCTCGATGAACACAGAGGGGTCGAAGTCAATCAGTGACCCAGGGAGACAGCGCCGACCGTCGGGAGTGATATTGACAGGGGTAAATGGACCATTGGGACGCGGTCCCTTGCATACCATGGCCACCCTGTTCCATCCCCTGGAGTGAGGATAGAGGTAATAGGTCTTCTCACCTGTTTTCCTGTCTTTTACCTCAACAAGGTCGGGCGCATACATGGTATCCCATTGCCCGTCGACAAAATGGGTGAAGATAGGTCCTTCGTCACGCCATTGACTCAGGTCCTCCACAGGTGCCGACCACAGCCTGATATCCGGTCCGCAGTATGCGGAGTAGTTAACATCATGAGAACCCACGATATATGCGCGGAATTTTCCGGGATTATCAGGGTCTTCAAAAACACGTGGCTCACCATCGGGCAAATGCTCCCATAGAGGGAGATAAGGGTTTTGGGCATTTGCTGTCATTACTGCAAAGAACAGTACAATTACGGAAACAATTTTTCTCATCATACATGGATTTCTGGTTCTTTGGCAAAAATAATGATAATCTCATCGTTCGCCTTTATGCTGTGTTTCCTTTTTTTTATATTTTATTGCTTTCTAATAATTTGGCACATTACGGATGTGAAATGATGTGTTCGTAAAACAAGACAAACGTCATTCAAAGGGTAATATTTTTTCTCTATTCAATTTGCCCATTCGGCGGGTTTTCACTATTTTTGCCGACTGAAAAAGGAAACATGTGATTTCTTATCCATAAGATACAGAAAAATGAAAACGACGAAAAAGATATTGAGATTCCTGTTCGGCATCTTGATTGGGGTGGCTATAGGCTATGGTGGCGTTATGCTGACTCTATGGCTAACAGGCAATTTGGGAGACTCTGGCGAGAGCACAGAAAGCGGTGTTGACATCGGGATGCTGCTGTTGTCGATAGGATTGGTGTTGGTCAGTCTTGTCGTATCGGTCATCATTCATCTCATTTTGCATGAAGCGGGGCACCTCATCATGGGACTGCTGACAGGATACCGGTTCCTGTCTTTCCGTATTTTCAACTTGACCTTGGTAAAGACCACAGAAGGATTTCGCTTCAAACGATTCCATTTGGCTGGGACTGGAGGACAATGTCTACTCGACTTTCCCGAAGACCAAAACCCTGACGAGGCACCGTGGTTTTGGTATAATGCTGGTGGCGTGCTGATGAACCTTCTGCTGATAGTGTTGTCGGTTGTCTTGTTGCGTTGTCTCCATCCGGGCATTGTCGGCTTGTCGTTTTTCATGATGATGATTTTTGTGGGACTGTATCTGGCTGTCGTCAATGGCATACCGATGTGCGTGAATGGCGTCAGCAACGACGGGTACAACATCCTGACGCTATGGAGACATCCCGAAAAACGGCGATTCTTTGTACGCTTGCTACAGGCAACAGGAAAACAGAGCATAGGAGTTCGGCCTCAGGAGATGCCACAGGAATGGTTTGAAGACATACCTCTCGATGAAGACAGTGACTTATTTGAAATGCTGAACCGCACCATATACATGACGCTGCTGGAGGATACCGGTCGCTACGAGGAAGCCCGGATGGTGTCAGAAGAACTGGTTTCCATGGGCAATCGCCTTCCTATGCTGTACCACATGGAGGTGGGGTGTGAGCGGGTAATGTTGGAGTTGCTTACCTCAAACCGCAAGAGTGTCGTAGACCAGATTTGGACGGAAAAACTGGAAAAATATACACTGGCAAACTGCAAGTTCTCGCCAATGAAATTGGCGGTCCTTCATACCTATGCCCTGCTTTATGATCATGATATCGAAAAAGCGAACGAATACAAACGGCAACTGGAGGAACGCCAGCATGATTTTGTCATGCCCGGTGAAGTTCTTACAGCCATGGAGTTGATAGATGCGGGCAAGGCAAAATGGGAGCGGATGGAAAACCTGAAATCGGAAATCGAGGCATCCTCAAGCGAAAAGGGGATCTTGAATTTACCGATTTGATGCCGGCGGTATGAAATATTGGCTACACAATTTCTATTCTTCGTTATGGAGTGGGTCGATAAGTCGCATGGGGTCGTTTACCGCTTCCTCCATGCTGCCCGACAGCATCTCCATGAAAGCATCAGAAAGATTCCCTTTTGCTATGGTAAGATTGTAGTCCTCGCTCCCATCGAAGACGACTTCGTCATCTTTCAGTACCTTAATATAAGACACATGCCCTCCTGACGTATACGCCTTAACTGAGGCTGTACGGATGTTTTGTGCTGCCAGGTGGTTGAGGAATTGCTCATACTCAGTAGGACTGATGGCGCGGCCTTCATGGTAAACCTCTTCTCCGTCGTAGCCACGACAAACCGTGACATCTACACTGTCTTTCTTCACTTTGATAACGCACTCGTAGTGGTAATTAGGGGCCACCGAACCATTGCTTTTCTTGTGGAGAATAAGCGTGGCTGCCTCGAGTTTGCTTCGTGAAAGTGTTTTCTTTTTGGATGAGAGAGCGCTTGTCGACGGTTCCTTCTCATTCCAATTGGTGGTTTTCGCCCACAACACAGAAAGACAGAGCACAAAGAATAAAAGTATGGATAAAATGAGAAACTTTTTCATTGCCTGTTTGGTTTGTAGTATTTGAGTGCTATCTCAATCAACTTGTTGTCGGCCATGAAAGACTGGTATGCAATCTTCACCAATGGCCAGTTCCTTGTCATCAGAGCCACGCCTATGCATTTCTTCAATGTAGACCAGAAGACGTTTCTGTTAGTTCGCATATAGTCTTTGACGATTTCATCATCGGCAACGCCATACGACTTGAGCAATGCCATGCTGACAATGCCAGTCCTGTCTTTTCCGGCGGTGCAGTGGAAGAGTGTGCATTTGCCATTGTCGGCGTTTTCTCTCAAGGTTTTCACCACTATGTCCAACTGTCCTCGCCCATATTGTCCGGTTACGGTGTCCTGATAGATTTTCTTGAAATCTGGCACCATCTCCAACAGTTTTTCTGGATGCTTGCGGAGATTGCGGATGATGGTCATGGCATCCGAACCCGTCTCATGTGTCACCCCTACAGTGGCGTCTTTCAGAATGGGTATCTGAATATACTCGATATCTGCCGGCAAAGGGTCTGGGAATTCCTGTGCTTCGATGGGTGTGCGCAGGTCGATGACACTGTCGATATGGTATTTCTGGCACATCCTATGGCATTGTTGTGGCGTGAGTATACTGAGTT
>JAEEGI010007529.1_pt1 | contig 24372 bp, 17 predicted proteins | sample 8958751 | NCBI WGS metagenome assembly JAEEGI01 (sample SAMN16246545, study PRJNA631951) | gut metagenome | biome: gut microbiome; feature: rumen; material: KS-attached | host: Bos | place: Iran: Karaj | collected 2018-10
CTTGACTCTAGAATTTTAATACTTTCTTTAATCTTATCAATATTTATTTTCTCTATTCCTGATGTCTTCCCATAGTTTGTAAAATCATTTTTAATATCCATGGCTACATAATCTAATAAGTTTTTATCAATTAAATCTTTTAACTTTTTAGGATTACTACCATTAGTATCTAGTTTTACTTTAAAGCCTCTTTCTTTTACTTCTTTAATAAAAGATTCTATATCTTTTTGTAAAAGAGGTTCTCCACCACTAATACAAATACCATCAATTAGTCCTTTTCTCTTATCTAAGTATGCTAATACTTCAGATTCATCTATTACGCCATCATGATTAGTATCTAATAGCGAACTATTATGGCAGAACGGACATTTAAGATTACAACCCTGAGTAAAGATAAGACAGGCTGTTTTAGATGGATAATCTAGAAGCGTTAACTTCTCCATACCACTAATTTTCATCTTATTCTTTTCTCCTAACTTCTAGTTTTACAAAGCCTATATCATAATCTCTCATCATATTAATAGTATCCATAACTTTTTTAATAGTAGCGTTCTTTGGTAACTCAAATTTAAATAAATTACCACCTGTTAATAAACGTTCACATCTACTCATACACTTAAGATCTTGTTCTAGTTCTTTATAATCAAAGAAGGTATCAATTCTTCCATAATTTCTTTTATCTGTAATATCTTTTTTAATACCATAGATAGCTTTATCTAAGGTTATTAACTCTTTTAATGGCCTTAATTTACTAGTTTCACTAACTACAAAGTTAAATTTGGTTTCATCCATAATAACTTTTACTTTGTTGTTGATATATTTTAATATCTCTACTAATAAATCCTTTTGCTTTTCATAATCATCTGATAAATTACTAACACATTCTCCAAGACCTGCTAATTCAATATTTAAGACACCATTTTTAATAACTTTCCTTATCTTTTGACCAACTAATAGTTTTTCATCATCAAGGATATTATTATTGAATACCACTTGATAGTTATCTTTACATTTATCACCAATAGTTTCAAAGACCATAATCAGTTCATTTTTAACTAGGTCTAAAATATCATTTAATTCGTTTTCTAACTCTTTTAATGGTTTATTTTTATATTTAAAGCCAAGTCTAGGCATATCAATAGACGTTGAACCAATAATCATTCTTCCTACTGAAGAATTAAATGATGAGTTATTATTTTCGAAGATTCTTTTACCATCACTAAAATACTCTACTTCATTATTTGAATCATTATTGTATGAGTTATCAACAAATGATAAGAAAATGTTTTTTCCATCTATAATTAAATTACTAATCATTTCTAATAATTCATAGTTACTGTTCTTCCTTACTTTGAAATTAAGGTAAACATTTTCTAGTTTATCTAACTTCCCAATCTCTCCTAATAAAGTTTTAGAGATGATAATTCCCTCATAAGATGTGTTTGTGCCTAAGCTTATTGTGTATTTTTTATTTTCTTTTTTGTTATCATCAAGATATTTTAATAATTCATTAAATAAAATATGAAACTCTTTATTAATGATATCTAAACTATCATTTTTAGCCTCTTTAAAGATATTAACTGTTTGATCATTAATAACATATTGGCGATAATTATCTATATTAATATCAATCGTATTTTCTCGTTCAATAAGATCCTCTATCTTCTTCATATTGATATAGTTTTTATAACCAAAAATATTGTAATAGTTACTTAATTCACAAATAAATACTTGTTTAAATCTTTTAATGATATATGGCACTAAAAGATAATCTATTCTAGAGATTGTTATTTCACCATCTATCTCACTTTTAGCATCAAGGGCAAGCTTTAAGATATTAAGAGGAAAAACTCCTTCTTGTAAAGCTTTATCAAACATCAAATGAGTACTTGATAAAGATCCCAAACAAAAGTAGTCTAAATTATGAATATAAATAGTTCCTTCTTCGTGTGCTCTTTCAAATTTGTTATCAAGCACATATGACTTTGTATATTCACAAGCGATTGTCTTGGCAAAATCAAGCAACAAATAGTTTGGGGTATTCTTAGATGTTACATCATGTTCATTGGCGATACGTTCAATTGCCTTAATAAACTTATGCTTTTCCTTACTCTCAGATGCCTTTCTTGATGCTGCTCTTCTAATACGATATTGATTAAATGATTCATATACTTGAAGATAGCCATTTTCTTTTAGTTTAGTTTCAATGATATCTTGAATATCTTCAACATTAATAGTTTTTCTTCCAGTATAGTTTTCAATAATATATTTAACTACATCTTCATAAACTTTATTTATGTCTTTTTCATGAGAAAAAAGTGAAACACTATCAAAAGCACTTTTTATTGCCAATGCAATTTTATTATTATTAAAGTTAACTCTTTGACCGCTTCTTTTTACTACAGTTAGTTCATTTAAAACATCAATATTCACATTGGCCTCCTATTATTGTTTAGTCTATATATAGGATAGCAAACAAACGAACGGGTGTCAATGTTTTTTTTGATAATTTTTTCTAATTTTACGATTTTTAATTTTTAAATATTTTTTATTTTTTGTTAAAAAAAACAAAGTCATTAAACGTTGCTTTGTTTTTATATATAAATAAAAAAAATATAGCTTTCGCTATATTTTATTTTTTTAATTATTATGGTTGTGGTTCTGGGATTGTGAATGCTAGATCGAAATCTATGTCACTACCAGAAGCTTCGTTTTCACAGTCAACATCTTGACCTTCAACCCACATATATACTCTTAACTTAGTAATACCTGCAGATAAACCAAATACTTGGAAGTTATTTGCATTTCCTGCTGTAGTTGAATAGTCTGGAGATACTGCACCAAAGTATGTACTGTTTGCTACCCATGTTCCACTTGCTCCAGAACAAGCACTTGCATCAGCATATGTTCTATTAACAACTCCACCAACGAAACATTGTCCAGCTGTTGTATTAGCCTCTGACAATAAGACGTTGTTAGAATCTGCTATAGGAGCTTTAACACCGAAATATGATAATTGTGTAGCACCTGTAGCTGTAGTTGCTAATCCATAGATATCACGAGCATTTGCAATACCTGAAGCTGTATGAACATCATAGTTTGGTTCCCAAATATAAACAGTATTATCGCTATTTAATTCTTGAATTTGTTGTAATGTTGATTCTGTAGTAGTATTACCTTTTAATAGGAATGCAAAACGTGTAGAATTTTTAATACCTTTATCAGTTCCATTAGCGCTAACACCAGAATCACCAGTAATATATAAATCTGTTGTTTCTGTAACTTTTAGGAAAATATCAAATGCAACAAATTTAGCAGTGTTGTTAGTAGTTGCAACATCACGTGCTTCTGCTACTCTTGTAGCTGATAAGATGTTTTCACCACCAGCGTTGCTTGATACTGTTCCATAGAACATCTTAATTACGTTACCTAATGTTGAATCGTTTTCTACCTCACCAATTGTTGAAACTGGTTCCATAGAAGTTGGTAACATATTAGCGCTCTTTGAAGCTGTTACGTAAGCTGTGTGAGCAGCTCTGATGTCATCTGTTTGGATAATAGATTTCCAATCAGTTCCATCTACTGATATTTGAATACCATTCTTGGCAGCAACGTTAACTGTGATAGTATTAACACTAACTTGTCTATTAGCTGTGAACCATGCATATGATGCAGTAGTTAATAAAGTTCCAGTAATACAAATAAGTAGTAATAATAACAAAGTTCTACGTGCTTTCTTGTTTTTTCTTTGATTTTTCATATCCTCTACTCCAATCTGGTACGCACTAAACGCGTTCCCTATTCTTAAATTAAGTTTATCACATCGCTCGACACAATGCAACAAAATTTTTATATTTTTATCTATTCAACTATCTGTTTTGATTCAATTACAATTCTTACCATTTCGGCAATATCTTGATACTTATAATGTGTATAAGTTGTCGGAAAATAAATCACCAACTGATAGTTGTTTGCTTGATTGGCACTATAACTAAAAGTTTGTTTAGCAGTCTTGATTGTTTTAAAATATGCCCCATCTTCATCAGCTGCTGTATTTTGAGAAATAATAGCACTTGTAGCACCAGTTTGATCATAGGTTTGATTCATATATAACTCATATGTTAGAGGCAAATTAGTGGTTGTTATAATTGATAAATCATACTCCATATCTGTCTCTACTCTATTTATTCCATCATTGTTAGCAACTGTAAAATTATAAACATATGGTGCACTTTGAGGAATCATACTAACTAAACTTAAACTTTCAGTATAATAATTCTCTTTTAAAATGTAAAAGGCAATATTAGTATTGGCTACAGTTGCGGCTTCTGTCTCATATCTTGAGAAAACAATTGGGGTTAGACTTAAAGTTATAATAAGTGCAATTACAAGTATAAAAAGTTTGCCCATCAACAATAATCTTTTCTTATCGAACATTCTTACCACGCCCCCATGTAGAAATGTCTAATATTTCGGTTTTTCCACCATCATATTCCTTTATTTTTTTAACTAACATATCTAGTTGTTCTGTTTTTTCATTTTCATTTTTACTTATTTTTATTTCTTCAACTAAGGTATCTAATACTTCAGTTTTATCATAATCATTCTTACATTCTTTTATTTTTTCCACTAAGAAGTCTAATTGCTCTGTTTTTTCTAAATTAGCTTCTTTATCAGTTTCTAATAATTCTTCCTTATAAGCATTAATTTGCTCAAGTAAATTATCTAATTTTTCTGTCTTCTCTTCTATTATAGTTTTTGCTTCTACTGCATTTTCGTCTTTAGCTTTTTCAGCAAATACTTTTTTCTTTCTTTTGTCTCTTAGAGCTTTTATTTTATCTTCTAGTTTTTTCTTCTCTTTTTCTTTATCAGTTTCCTTTCGATATGAGAATGCAAAACTAAATAAAAGTATAGTTATAACAATTGATATTAAAACTTTAGGTGTTGTTATAACCTTTTTCCAAACTCCTAATTTAGGTATTATTTTTATTACCTTTCCTAAAACAATACTTTTATCTATAGGATTATCTGCAGTATTGTTAGCATCACCTTTTGTAATAATAACATCCCCATCCATTTTAATAATTCTATGGGTAATAAAGTCATTATTATTCATATAAGTAATAATATCGTTTTCTTTATAATTATCTGTTATCTTAACCACTATAACATCATTTATCATAATAGTATCTTCCATACTACCTGTAACTACATTAAAAAATGTATATCCAAAGAAGTTAACATACTTTTTATCCATCATATTTAATTGGATAAAATTATACATTGCAAAAAAAATGGCAATAATTACGATAGCCATAAAAACATCAGTAAACGCTTTAATGATTTTTTCCATTACTCTATGCATAATATCACCACTACTTTTTTCTTTTTATTCTTTTTTATTATGGTTCTTGCGGTTCCTCAGGTTCTTCTGGTTCTGGCGTAACTGGAGGAACATAAGGTGTTAAAGCTGTACCATCATATTGTTCCAAATGAACAGTTACCGGAATCGCTATAGTGTTATTTGGCACCTTACCCCACTCTGTGTCCGCATCATTATTATAGTCATCATTAGCCCACGCTAAATTTACAACTATTTGATGCGTATAACCTAACCCTATTTCACGAAGAGTTATTATTCCACTATATGTATTTTCCCCAGTTCTAACTAATCCGCCCAATGATGTTTCTCTAATAGATGTAATTGTAAAAGCTGTATTAGTTAGTTGACTCTTATCAAGTGTTATATCATATTTAATTGATACCTCAGTATCCCCAGGATCAATTTCAATTGTGAAACTACCTGACATACCAGGTGCAACTTTCCCTTCTTTTACCCTTGAGGAAGGTGTCCATGATAAAGAACTAAGGGCAAACGTATTAGTGTTTGTCCCCATAGTTGTATTATTGATTGTAATGTCCCATTTAGCCAGTCTTTCTCCAGCTTTTGTTGTAACACTTTCCTCATAAATAGCAAAAGTATTCACAATAATATATGAAGTTGCAAAAATCAATACTATTGTTAATACTATTAATAATATCTTATTATTTATCTTGTTCTTTTTCATTTTTTGGATTTTTAAATTCCCTTACTAAAGCATATATCTCATATACAAATGCAAGTAAAATAGGGAAAATTATAAATAGTAAGAATCCAAGTTTAGAAGATAATAGTTCCAAAGTCTTTCCAGCTCCTTTATATACTTTACTAGTTTCTTGTCTACCAATTAAATTCTTGCTTGATAGAATTTTTCCGCCATCCAATGTATAAGAGTATTCTTTGTCACTTATTTTTTCAACTAATTTAACATCTGTATAACTTACACTTACTTGGCTTCCATAAGTATTGTAGAAGAAAATATAATCTCCTTTTTTTACATCGCTTATTTTATTTTTCTTTACTACTACTAAGCTTCCTTTTTCATAGTAATCCGCTAATTCATCGCTATCGATAATTACCAATGTTTTGTTTTTAAATTCAGTTAGACCATATTTATTATAATTTAATAAACAAGATGTTAAAAATATTGCAATTATAACATATACAGCAATTACAATTCCCAAAACTATTTTCAATATTTTTTTCATATTACCACCATATAAATTGTAGCACACTATTTGTCAACATGCAAACTCAATTTATATACACTCCTCCATATCTATTTTTTTATTCACTTCGCAAATAAATGCGATATCTTCCCTATTCATTCCATTTTTTTGCATTGATTCATAAAGCAAGATTTGGTTGATACTATCAACTATTCCATCAACCTCCCCGTTTTCAAAACTTTCAACAGGAATATTAACATTTAATAGTTTATAGTGATCACTTATAATTGTTGCAATATTTGTTTCATCTAAGAAGGTAACATTATTTATAACATCATTGTTTGGATTATAAATATATGCTTTTAATTCAGCAAGTTCTTCTTCTACGCTTGCGCCTTCTTCTAAAGTATCCTTAATAGTTTTATAAATGTAATCATAGTGTGAATACATAAATTTCAGAACATCTTCTATTGTGAAGTCCCCAGATATTTTTTGAGTTAATTCTTCACAGAAACCATTAGCATCTAAGTCTTCATACATTTTACTTAGTTCTAAAATCCCACTATTTAGAGAAACAGTTAAACTTTCTAATTTTTCATTCTTTTTACCACTCTTAAGCATCTTAACTATTTTTTTATTAGCCTTTGTTGTCTTCTTTTCTTGTTTTGTAATTGCTTTTAAAGCAGTAGCACTTACCTTTTTATAAGTATCTTTTTCATTATATATTTTTTTAGCATTATCAATAAGATATTTATATTTTAAATATTTCTTATATTCTAAGAGTGATTGAATGACATTATATAGTACCTTATTATAAGACATATACCCTTCAATACTTGATTCTTCTTTTAGAATAAAGTTGCTATATATTTGCATTATCTTATCAGGATTATAATCATCTACTTTTCTACCACCATTAATGAATCCACTAAGGATTAGATATTTATCGTTTTGTTCCATTAAATATTTCTTTTCCATAGCGTCTTTTAATTCTTTGTTGATAGCTTCCCTACTACTATAATCCTTGGATAATAGTGCTACTTGATTAGAAGAATATTTTTCAAACTTCTTAGCATATTTTCTAAATAACACTCTAAAATTAAGTTCTATATGTTTAATTAGATTAGGGCATTGCCAGTACAGGCTTTCAAAAGTTGTTCTTAAAAGTTCATTGTCTCTTTCCTCACCTGTAAAAAATCCTTTCATATACTCTGTTACATAGAAACTATAATTAAAATCTTTAATTGTTAATCTAATTCCTACTTCTTTAAACTTATCTAGTGCCAAAGATATATCATTATTAATCTCTACTAAATTATTCTTATAGAAATGTTTTAAATCATAGATTATCTTAGATAATCCCATCTTATCATAGAAAGTATTATATGGTGTGATTTTATCTAACTTATCTTCTAAGACTGTTATTATGCCAGTTTCCATGCTAGTATCAACAGGATTTTTAACATTGTTAACTTTTTCATACCTATTTTTAATCTCTGTGAAAATAATATCTCTTTCTTTAATAAAGATAGTTCTAGTATTTTCTAATTCTTCTAGGTACTTTCTGTTGTTTTTAGCATTGTTTTTAGGCATATTATCTAATAACTCATCAATCGATGCTATTTTATTTTTAACTACGTCAGTTATCATTTTTTCATCACCGTATTCTTACAATCACTTATAGTTTTTTCTATTCTTTTAATATAATTGTCCATTTCAAAATACAATTTCAATAAATCGTCATTTGAAAGATTTTTTACATCAAAATTGAACATAAATATCACACCCTATTCTAATTATAACTATTATTTTAATTTTAAACAACTTATTTTATAAAGATAAATATATGCGAATCTCCAATATATATTCCATTATCATATATACTTACTACTAATTTATAAGTACCAGATACTAAATTTGGTTTAGTTGTATAGTACGTTGGGAAATTAGTAGGAGGATTATTAGTTAGCAAATATACTTTACTTTCGTTAGTCGTCGTCAAACGATTCGTAACATAATCCTGCAGATCTACTAAAACATAATTAGTTGAATATTCAGTTGTATAATCTCTTCTATATAATGAGACTCTTAAACTTGGATTTATTAGAGTTGAATTATACTGAGTTGTAAATGATAAAGTATTATTGTCATTTAAAGTCTTTCCTGTCGTTTTATCAATAAACATTACCTTTTCATTAGTTGTAACTTTTAATCCATAAACTGCATTGACAAAGTCAAAATCTAAAATTGCAGAATCGTTTGCTACTAATCCATAATAAATTCCATCAGCAGAACCAAAGGATTCTACTTTAATCTTATAATGTCCAGATGCCAAACTACTATTTTCGGTACCAAACTTCATTCTCGCTGTAACGTTAACCATACGATCTGCTAATTTAATACGATAACTTCCATCAATTCTTGGATAATGTCTAACACCATTTAACTCTAAGTAAACACCCATCAAACTATAACCATCTACTTGGTGATTATCATTATCATAAATAGTTACCTTAATACCAAGTTTTTCATTAAATGTATTAGTATCTTGAACCATTGTACTACCAAGAGTTTGTTGATGAACTGCTGTTGTTGCAGTGAAATATGCAGTTTGTCCTAAATAAACAGGGTTATTAGACATTGAAGAAGTAACTTCTATCTCAGCACCACTATTAGCATATAAGCTATATTTCATGACTTGTTGTTGTGTACCTAAGACATTTATTAATGTTTGGTTATTAGCATTTCTTAACTCAATAAACAATGTTTTATTTAATTGATTTGTCGTAATACCCGACTCCTCAAAGTCAACAATAAAGACAAACTCTTCCTCAGCTGTTTTTAATGTTGTGTTATAATAACTAGCATTATGGCTAGCCTCATCATAATTATTATTTGGATTAGAACTTCCCATCTTTAAGAACTTATCCAACCTATATGATGCTTCACCATATAAATTGTATTCTGTTTGAGCTGCTGTTACATCACTTGCGCTTACTACATAATAGTAATACTCAGGCATACCTTGAGTAGCATAGTTAATCATAGTAATCTTTGTATTTTCTGGGAATACTAAAGTTGATACTAAAGCATGATAATAACCAGCGCCATAAACAGGATTTTCAGATTCAACATATAAACCGAAATAAGTACTAATACTACTATCTGTTGTTACATTAGTTGTTGTATTGGCAAAGATTTCATATTTCTTACCTGCTGTAATTGTACCTTCATATTCATTTGTTGAAATTAATTTTCTTGATAAATCAATATTAATATTTAAACGTTCTACCTTACTACTTATAGCATTAATTGGTATATCTACTTGTAGTGATACTGTAACTCTTCCCATATCAGCGGCTGTACTTAAGTTTTTAGAGTGATATAAGAAGAAGATTAAACTTGGGATAACGTTAGAACTTTCGGCTATATAATCACGATTACCAGTAACTAGATGCTGTGGATCAGTCTTAAATGTTGTTAAAGCATTATTCTTCCATCCAACGTTACTAGTTTGCATTACTAATCCCATAACAGTATCGGCAAGTGCTCCACTTGAAGCAACCCTAGGGATAGTGTTTGTATCTACAAGTTCAACATCTGAATCTAATTCATTATAGTTAAATCCTAAGATTGAGAATGTAATATCTGGTGCAGAATAGTCAGCTAATGCTAACTCTACTCCACCTAAAGTAGAATACTTAGATGCTACAAGTTCGATCGTATAAGCATTTACCAATGCTCCAACTACCCATTTATATGAAGGTCCATCTGGAGGGGTTGGATCAATATAGAAAGTCTTAATATGCCCTGCATTTCTTTCGTTATCTTGGTTACTATAGAATCCATCTACTTTAATATTGTGATTAGTTTTATGAAGACCCATAACATAACCACCATCAGAGAAGTAACCTAAGTCATTACTATTAATATCGTCTCCATTGTTATAACTTGGATCATATAAGGCCGTTACAACATTACCATTACGGTCATGATTAAATAATCCAAAGAAAGTCATACCTGAAACTGGTCCAAACGAAGTAACGTTTAAGTCGTTTGCTATGTTAATATTCTTACCTTCCCAAACATAAAGTCTATTATCAACATTTCTAGAAGTAATAGCACCAGTTTCATCGTTTATTACAACAGTTGCTAATTCTTCAGTTGTATTACCATTAGTTGTTACATCAACGTAACTACCAAAACTCTTTAAGTAGTTAGTTCCTGTTTGAAGATATAGAACTGTATTATTTTTAATTTTTAAGTCATCAACACGAGCTATTGTAAATGGTGTATCAGAGAATTCAACATTAGTACGATCAGCGATACCACTAAAGTCAATAACTGAATTTGAAATAACAACATGATTTGCTCTTTGAATAGATATGTTCTTTTGTGGATTAGCACGTGTACCATAATTTCTAATAGTTAGATTACTTACACCACCACTACTTGAAGCATTACCACTACCAAAGATAGATCCTGTACTCGAAAAAGTATTATGTCCGCTTCCATCAATTACCATATCGATACCATTAGTAACACTTATGAAACTCCAGTCGAATATTTCAGATCCAGAAGCATTAGCTTCACCACCACCAAAGATAGTTCCTGTTATATCTATATTACCTGTTGTTAAACCTTGTTTGTTAACAGCATTTTTTCCTATATTTAAAACTGTTGATCCATAAATCTTAGCGGTATTAGCACCACCATAAACATTTCCACCTATTGTAGCACCTGCAATATTAACAGTTACAACTGAATTATCTGCAAGTTCAGTACCTGTGTCAGCAGCATTACCTCCGCCAAAGACACTACCTGTAATGCTTGTTGCACCATCAATGTTCAAGTCAGAATTTCCTGATACAATAGCGGTTACACCATTACCACCAGCATAAACTGATCCGCCTACTGTTGCTGTAGAAATATAAACGTCAGTATTTCCAGAAACAGCTCCTAAGTTACCACCGCCATAAACGGTTCCGCCAACATTAGAACTTATTACATCTAAGTCAATATCGCCTGTAACTCCAGCACTGTTACCACCACCATAAACATGAGTAGTAACAGTAGAATTTATAACGTCTAAGTTAACATCACCTGTAACTCTAGCATTATTACCACCGCCAAAGACAGCGCCAGTTACTGTTGTAGCAGATACTTCAACATCAGTACTTCCGCCAACAACTCCTAAGTTTCCACCGCCATATACGGTTCCGCCAACAGCACTAGAACTTGTAATATTTAAAGTAACATTACCTGTAACTCCGGCGTTATTACCACCACCATAGACAGAACCAGTTACTGTTGTTCCAGCTAAGTCAACACTAGTATTTCCGCCAACAGCTCCTAAGTTACCACCGCCATAAACAGTTCCACCAACGCTAGAAGTTGCCATACTTAAGCCAACATTACCTGTAACTCCGGCATTATCTCCTCCACCATAAACATTACCAGTTATTGTAGTATTACTTATATCTACTGCAGTAGCTCCAGTGATAGCTTCTTTACCGCCGCCATAAATATTACCAACCGAACCACCATTAATATCAACTATACTAGTATTAGTTGTTCCACCGGCATTATTTCCACCATAAACAACTGAAATTTGCGAAGTTGTACCATTAACTGTTATATTACTTTGGTTAACAGTTCCACTAGTATTAGAACCACCATATAAGTTAGAAACTTTAGCATTAGTTAAAGTTACATTTGTTGTTGTTACGTTAGCGGATTTACCACCACCATAGACTTCGCTAATTGTGTTAGGTGAAGTTATTATAACGTTAGATGTTGTAGTAGCAGCTACATTACCGCCACCATAAACATGTGTAACATTTCCACCCGAAATACTTACTTCAGAAGTAGTTGTTGTACCACCTAAGTTATTACCGCCGTAAACAGTGCCTGCTCCTCCTGCCATAACCAAAACATTTGTTTCTGCTACAGTACCAGTAGAATCTGATCCACCATATAGTGTCGTAACATTAGCACCTGCTACGGTAACATTAGTTCCAACTGTAACATTAGCGGATTCTCCTCCACCAAATGCACTTGTTATAGAAGAAGCATTTAAATTAACATTAGTCGTTCCTGCAGTAGCTTGTTTACCACCACCATAAACTTTAGTAACATTTCCACCATTAACAGTAACAGTTGTAGTTGTTGTACTACCACCTAAGTTATTACCACCATAGATAGTCCCTACAGTTCCTGTTGTAACAGTTACATTGGATGCTGTAACATCTCCAGTAGAATCTGATCCTCCATATATATTAGTGACATTTGAACCATTTAATCTAACATAAGTTGCAGTTAAAACATCGGCAGATTGTCCTCCGCCAAAGACATTAGGTATAGTTGAAGCATTTAAGTTAACATTACTTGTTCTAACTGGAGCACTCTTACCACCACCATAAACAGCAGTAGTTATAGTTCCCCCTCCTACAGTAACGTTAGTTGTAGTAACGGTTCCACCAGAATTGTTACCACCATAAATAGTACCAGCTCTTCCACTTACGACGTTGACATTAGTTGTGGTAATATCCCCAGCTTGATTACTTCCACCATATAAATTAGTAACAGTTGCACCATTTAATTTAATATTAGTTGTAGTTGCTCCTGCTTGGTTACTACCACCATAAGCATTAGTAGCAGTGCCACCATTTAAGTTAACGTGGGTTGTTCCAACGCCCGCTTGGTTACCGCCACCATAGACAGAGTTGCTTATTGTTCCATTGTTGACATTTACAGTTACTGTTCCATTTGGAGTACCTGCCATATCATTTCCACCATAAACGTTAGTTATTGTTCCATTGTTGATAGTTACTGTAACGTTACCCTCAACATATGGTGTATATGTACTATCTCCTTGGCCTCCACCAAAGACATTAGTAATAGTTCCTTTATTTACAGTTACAGTTGTATTATATGATGAAACATTAGTTGTATTAGAGCCGCCATTAACGGTTCCAAAAGCACTTCCACCATAAACACTACCAGTAATTGTTGGCGCAACACTTGATGATGAATCTCCAACAACAACACTAACGGCACGAGTTACAAAAGTACCAGGATTGTTGCTATCGGTATATCCACCTTTTCCACCGCCATAAACATTACCAGATACAGTTCCACCAGTAACGTTAACACTAGTAGAACCATAAACTGTTCCTTTTTTGTTACTACCGCCATAGATAGAGCCTTCAACTTTACCACTTGTCATTTCAATACTTATACTTGAAGTTTTACTACTGTTACCTGAACCATTACTATTTCCGCCACCATAAACAGAACCTTTTATTGTTCCACCTATAATTTTTATTTTTGATTCAGATGTATTAGAAGTTGAGCTAACTCCGGTAGCACCAAAGTTACCTCCACCATAAACTGATTGATTAATTGTAGCTTTATCTGCAATTACAATATATGAGTTATCAGATGAACCAATACTTGAGTAACCACTTCTTCCATTACCAATTCCAAATACTGATCCTATTTCTTCACCATATAAATTATCATCTTCTTGATCAAGAGTAGTATCCCCTATTGTAGCTTTTCCGCCTACATAAATATATGAGCTACCATTAACGGTTCCATTACCTTCGCCACTTTCAAAGCCATTACTTCCACCAAAAACAGCATGACTAACTGTACCACCAGTTATTTGTAAAATACGGTTACCATAGGTTGCTGTTTCTCCAGCTCCCCCAATCATAACGGCTACTTCTCCACCAACCATATCTATATAAGTGTCATTGTAACTTGCTTGAGAACTTGCTGATAATGGTCCACCTATTAAACTGAAGATATCTCCGCCTTCAATTTTTGCTCTTCTTGCAGCATTATGAGTACCACCAGTACGTCCACCTACGTAGATACCTGATGTATCCTCTGTTTTATAAAGACCAAATCTACCACTTTTTACAGTTAAATCAAATAATAATTTAGTATTAGATGATGCATAATAATTATCATTCCAACTACCACTCGCGCAGTAATAAACAAGTAATTTAGTATTATCTTTTTTAACTCTGTCATAGTCATTTCCATAAACACCTTTCATTTCGGTGTAAATAGTATAGTGGCTAGAGTTACTATTAGATGCATTTGTTAAACTCATATTACCATAAAAGCCACTTTCGACAGCAAAAGTATATCTATGTGGTGAACCAGAACTACCACTACTAGCACTACTGTTGTTTCCTCCTAGAGCCGCTAAGAAAGTAGCATAACTACTATTGCTTGATACTACTCCACGGCCTATTTTAACATTATAAAAATTACCATAAAAGTATCTACTAGCTGTACTACTTGAAGATGGTGAAGACGTAACTTGATATGACGCTCTTGTTTCAATAGTTATATTTTCAATTCGTGTATCAGTAGTACACCTAACATAAGTATTATTTAATGTCCAAGTAACATTATATTTAGTCCCATTATGTAAGCTAGTTAAAGTAAATGGTTTAGCATTATTTGTACCCCAGTTACCACTGTAACTTCTTGTCATATAAACAATATTAGTATCTCTTGTTACTAAATAATAATAAGTCTCATCTAAGTCTAATTTTTCCTGTTCATTCGTTCCAGGTTTATAATACTGAATAAGTTCATAAACTGTACAATTACCATTATTTGGACAGTTTCCTGTTAATTTAGTTCCATCATCATCATAATAACCAACTCTTGATGATCCAGGGTTAAGATCTTTTTCTCTAAAATATCCTGCCATATTAGAACTAGAAGCATATGGATTAAGATAAGTTATTATTGGAGTTATTCCTAAATCATCAGGATCCACAAGTGTCATGTGATTATTTACAAGTTCATAATACTCCTTATTCGGATCATAATTCTCATTGCCAACTAAATCATAATAAGTACAGCCATTATAATCGTAGCATGTACACCTATTGCTTATGTAAGTTCCAGTATCATCATAATGGTATCTACAGCTACCATCCCAATCAATTCCTACAGCTGTATAATAGCCATTCATGCTATAGTTATAAGTTTGTGTATGAGTAGTAACAGGAACCATAGAAACACTATTTAAACGTCCAAATGCTGTACTCCAGCTAGTGGTCATTTCTGATGCTGTTGCAGGAATCCAGTTAGCTGTAAATGTAATATCAATATGTTTTGGTTTGTTGTTTTGATATGTAACTGGTACTTTGGCATATCTTAGATAATAATCCATATCTAAAGTTATTGTTGCACCAGCATAATTAGTAATCCAACCATTAAATGCAAGATTGTTAGGTCTTGCGGTAAATGGAGTATCAATTAATTCTATTTCAATATAATCATCACTAGTATCATTCGCTGTTCCATTGTTATTTACAGGGAAAAAGCGATAATAAACATATTTATTTTGTTGCTCTGTATTTGATACATAACCTGTTTGATTATATAAAATATCTCTTCCATTATATGTTACTGTAGTTTCTACTAAATTGTTTTCATTATATAAATTTTTATCAGCAAAAGTTGGTAATTGACCATTATTACTTGTATAATTTCGGCCCATGTAGAAATACCAATCAGCATCAGCATCATTTATATAAACATACTCACCATTAACCCCATTTAAATTGTTAGGATTAGAAACATATTCACTATATGTTTTAAGATAAGCAGTTACACAAAAAGAAAGCACAGCAAAAATTAAAAATATTGATAATATTCTTAATTTTTTGTGTATGCTTAGTTTTTTTATTTTATTAAAAACATTTTTCATGTAACCACCTCTTTTCTGCGTGTAATTAAATTATTAAGATGGATCTGTTGTCAATTGAAGACTAAAATCAACATTTCCAACAGCTGCCTTATTTTCACAGTCTACGTCTTGACCTTCTAACCAAACGTAAACTCTAACTTTAGTTATTCCAGCATCTAAATCAAATACTCTAGTATAACTAGTAGAATTCTTTCTAGTTGCATAGTTAACATTCATTTTTTTAAATTTTGAAGGATAGTGATTACTATCAGCTTCTTGTAATAGTATTTCATCTTCTCTTCCTATTTCAGCAATAACGCCATCATATGGAAGTCTATTAGAATTTGTATTAGTAACTGTTCTTCCATAAACATTTAAAGCATTTTCGATTCCAGCATCTGTATGAGTATCATAATTTGGTTCCCAAATATAAACTGTATCATTAGTTGCATTTTTTAGTTTTTGAATACTCTCAATATTGCCATCGATATTTCCTGTTCCTTCGATTACAAAAGCTATTCTAAAAGCATTTTCAGTTCCTACAGAGTTTTCTCCAGTATAAGTAATTCCTGAAGCATCTGAAAGATATAATTCTTTAGCACCTGCTGTTTTTAAGAAAATATCAAAAACAATGAAATCACCTTTACCTGACATAACATATTCTCTTTCTTCAATTGTTCTTTTAGTAGTCAAGTAATAATCTTCTGCCCCAGGAACATTAATTGGTGCTCCATGGTAGATTTTTAAGTAACCAGTACTAGTATCAACGTGTCCACCAGATGATACTGGCTCAAGAAGAATTCTTGTTAAGTTAACACTAGTTGGATAAGTTTCATAAGCTTTATCTAAATCTTCTAAAGAAACTGTATTTTTCCAGTTGATAGCATCAGTTGAAATATCAATTCCCCCTTGTGTCGCAACTTGAATATTTAAAGTTTCAATAGTTACTCTACGGTTAGCTGAAAACCATGCATAACTGGAGGTGTTTAACAAAACCGCAGTTAAGAACATAAGTAGAAGTAAAATTGCTATTTTTCTTTTGTCTCTTTTCATCCTTCGGTAACCTCCTCGCTACTTGATTCAGTTTTATTCTCTTCAGTCTTTGTTTCTTCTTGCTTGTTATTTTCTGCTTTTTCACCATCAACAAAGTGTTCATTTCTTATTTCCATGTGCATTTTTATTTCACCGCCAAGAATAGCATCAACGCATTCTGGATCATCACCCTCTAGCCAAACAACAAGGGTATAACGGTCAATGTCACCCGGTTTAAATCCTGCACGTTCTTCCAAAACTGGTGATTTATCGCTATAAAAAGGCGTCGTATCAGCTTCTGGCTTACCAGTTAATGGACTAAGTTTAGCATAAACTTTTCTTTCTTCATCGTTTCTATAAATCATAATTCTTACGGCATCATCAACATTTTTAACAACGTCATCAATCATAATTTCATACCAATAACTAACAGTGTCTACCCCTCTATTTTCAAGGTAGAAAGTATACGCTATATAGTTATCGCCATTATGTGGTCCATCACCTTCGTTATGAATATCTTTAGGAATCCATTTGATTGAAATATTATCCATAAAATCAAGCTTACTAGCATATAATTTAGCCTGACTTTCTTTGTAAAAAGAGTCATCATAAAGAACTATGCTTTGATTCATAGCCATGTTTGGGTCAAGTGTAATTGTGAACTTGCCGCCTTTATATATAACCGTTAAAACAATATAAACTGCAACGATAAGTATTAATAAAATTAAAAGTAACCATTTTACAATTTTATAAAATTTCTTCTTTTTCTTTACCTTCTCTGCAGTTAAAGTAACTTCTTTTGCCATACGTACCTCATAATTCGACATATTTTATTATTTATATATATTATATTAGCACATCTTTATTCCTTAATCAATAAAACGGACAACTTTAAATTAAGTTTTTTGAATAAAAAAATCGGCCAATTTTACGCATAGTTGTCAATTCTTGACAAAAAGTTGTCGACAACCCATTGACCATTTTCCATATATAATGATAAACTTTAGTCAAGAAGTTGTAAAGGAGGAATGTATATGCAAAGCTTTAAAAAGTTTAAATTAATAATCGCATTAGTTTCTCTTTTGATATGCTTCAATTTAATTCAAGAAACATACGCAAAATACACGAAAACCGTTGGTGGTACTGCAGGTCTTGCAGTTGCAAGATGGAGAATCTTAGTTAATAACGAGAATATTAGAACTGGTTCTTTAGCTGCAAATACTATCACTCCTGTATTTGCCGGAGATACAAACACAGCGTCAAATGTTGTCGCTCCAACGTCAACCGGTTACTTTGACATAGTAATTGACTCTACTGGAACTGATGTTTCATATACTTACAATATTTCAGTTAGTCCTTCTGCTACTAGTAGCGTTAGTGATATAGTTACAACAGGTTATTCAGTAAATGGTGGTGCCACTGTTAATTTCCAAACATATAACACTGATATATCTGATACTGTTCTATATGGCAGCACTGCTACCAGAACAATTCGTATCTATGTAATGTGGAATGATAGTACTGGTTCAACAATGAACAATGCCGCAGATACTACTGCAGCATATGCACAAGGTGCTAATGCTACTTTAGATGTTACATTAACATTCACACAAGTAACAAGTCAAAATCAAAACCAAAACCAAGGTTCATAATGACCTTCCATCCTCGCTATTAGCGAGGTTTTTATTTACAACAAAAAGCCAACTATTGTTGGCTTTTTTATATCTATTTGTTTTTCTTGTTCTTTTCTTAAAAGAAAAATTTCTCATCTCAAATGCAGAGCATTTGAGGATTAAAGATCAAAGAGGTTTCCTGTGGAAAATCTGCAGGGCTAGACTGAAGGCTCAATAATTTAATTTCCGTAACAGCGCGAAGAACCACCACTGTCCACAGTGCAATAGTAGTAGCCAGGATCATATGCATAGACATAACCACTACCAATCACATATGCATCAAGGCCGGACACCGAACAGGAAAAATATGTACCACCACTTGTACATCTACTTGGGTTTGTACTATATCCAAATGCTGCTTTTATGGTATCAATATTAGTTGTATATGATGCACCAGAGTCTCCTCCTTTTAAACTATATGTTCCTGCTACCATACCAGAGTTTGCATTTGCCATATCTTCTGTCACCACAAACTCTACATAACTCTCTTCTATTTCATTACTATTGTTTAATACATGTCTTAGGTAAAATGGTCTGGTTGCTCCTGGTGTCCCTATAATACTTGCCCAATCTGCCATCGCTAATTCCGGTGTACTTCTTCCATTCACTCCACTTGGTAAGGCACTTCCTATATTCATCATTGTATTACTTACTACATATTTTGTTGTTACTACCCCTATTGCTCCTACTGTGGCATTAATATTTACTAAAACACTATAATACTTCGTTGTCCCATCATTTGGTAATACTGCACTAGAATCTATCCACAAGAATAATTGATAATTATCTGTCTTTGTATAGTTTGATCCTGTTTGGGCTAATATTAATCCATCTATATATAATGTCTTTGATCCATTTCTTACTGTTGAACTTGTTAATGTGCTTGCTAACTTTCCAGATTCAAATCCTGTTACTATACTTCCGTTCTTTTTTAATCCTATTCTTACATTAGATGCTGCTAACGTATTACCAGACTTCTCTGTTATTGTTATTTCATATGGAAGAGTAATTTGCACTTTAGCACTTCCTGATACTGAAAAATCAAAGTGAATTGCACTACTATATCCATTTGATGTTGGCATTGCATTTGAAATAACCACATTATTAGATGGTTCTTGGAAACTCATTGTTATTGTTCCTGATGAAATACTATTATTACCTCCACTTGATGTCTTACTAAATCCTGCATATGTTATCCCAACTACTAATATTATTAATACAAATATACCTATAATTGATAATAATGTTTCATTACTTTTTACTTTATCTAACATAAATATCATCCTTTTCTAGAATAATAATAACATAAAAAAAGAGTTCTATAAACTCTTTTTAATTTTGCATTGCAGTTATTTTCATTACTAAACTAATACTAGGTGCGCTAGGATGAGACATCTTATAGTCATAGGCTTGTTCTCCCCAGAATGTATCAGTAGCATCATCTCCAGATTCATAAGCCCAACTAACAGTCAAAGTGAATGTTGATGTTCCACCACCAGCTGCTACTGCATTATTACTTGTTGAAAATGCAATAGTAAATGGGTAATGATTCTCTAAATACGCTAATAACTCTGAACTAGTCATATCACGTCCTGCTCTATACTCAGTTCCTAATATTGTTGCCGACTCTATTTCATAGCTTAAAATAGCGGTCATTTCACCATTATTAGTAACTGAAATGCTATCCGTATGGGTTACCATACCAGGATATATGTTTGCTACATCAAAGTTTATTTGCTGTGATAATTGTGTATTACCTGCCATAAAGTTAACGTTCCAACCTTTAACATGGGCTGTTATAGTTGAGTCAACTTTAGTCGTATAGACAAACCACGCAAACAAATTTGCTGATAGCGTAAGAGCAAGAAACAACATTGTGATAGGACTAACACGTTTAAAAATTTTTATGCTTCGTCTCTCAGCTTTCTTCTCTTCCATAATACCACCTATATTATTTCTTCATTGTCTTCTTTTTTAGTTTCTTCCACCTTTTTAGGCTCTTTTTCTTCCTTCTCTTCTACTTCTTGTTTAACTTCTTTTTCTTCTTGATCTATTTTTTCTTCTGTTTTTTCTTTTTCTTCTTTTAATTTTTCTTGTTCTAATTTCTTCTCTTTTCTTTCATCATGTAAATCTGCTACCTCCATAACAACAATAATTGCTAGAGGCACTAATATTGCAAAGTAAAAGCCATAGTTATTATTAACTATCTTAGAAATAAAACTTAATACTACTGTTTTATATAGTACTTTAGAAATTATTTGATGTTCATAAACTGGTGGGTCGGGTAAATCATTAGCAAGGCCTTGAGTAGTAATAGTATATACTCCATTCTTCTTTCTTTTGTCTACAACCTTGTGGACAATAGTCTTACCTGCTAGATCACCAACTTCTCCTTTATAAACTAAATCTTCACCTACTTTTATATCATTCATATCAGTTTGTTTAGTAAGTATCATATCTCCTATTCTATACTTAGGATGCATACTTTCTGACACAATAGTATATAGTTGATATCCACCTAAAGATAAGGTGTTTTTAGATACTCTTTGAATAATAATCATGGCAACTATTATAAAGACAAAGATATAGACTACAGTTCTAATCAAACCAATAGTAAATCTAACAAAATCATTACTTTTAAACTTGTTAAACTTCTCTTTCATAATTCACCTATAACTTAGCCTTACTAATCTTAGCCATATATTCATTGATGCAATCTTTAAATCTCTTTTGAATAGCTTTATCATTTTCAATGGCTTTATATCTAATAATCTTATATTGTTTACTTACTAAATCTTTTAATTGCTCTTCACTAATACCATCTGCTGTAACATCTATTATCTTTTCAACCATATTTGCTACTAATCTTTCAGATACTCTTCCTGAACGAGCTTTTTTAGTTGTACTCTTTTGTTTATTTATGGAGTCTGCTACTAAATAGTCTAATAGTACTGTTTCATCAATGTATTTCTTTAATTGACCATTTTCACTATAATCTTGTTTATCTTTTATTTCTCTTGTATCATCATCTACATGGCTTTGTAAATAATTCCATAATGCTACTGCATATTGAAAATTAGTATTCTTCAAAATAACATTTGTCTTTTTGATAGGAGAAGTTACTAATGCTACATGAGCTCTTGCTAAGTTTTTATATACTTCAGTATTAGTTAAATCAGCGATATGTAGTTTTAGTTTTTCTATTCTTTTGCCAATAGTTTCTCCATCGTTTTCATCTTTAGATTTTCCTTCATCGCTTGCTTTAGCATCAAGCATTAAAGAGACATTAATCTTCTCTCCCCCTACTTTAGCAGAAGCTTGATATTCAAAGTTCTTATTATTACGATAAGGAGACTCTTCTAAAACAGTCTTTTCTTTTCTGGCAATATACATGTTCATATTTTTAATTAAACTGTATATAAAACGGTTTTCATAAGTATCAAAGCTTTCCTCTTTATTAATGTTTAATATTTTAGAAGGCTTAACTTCTTCTGTTTTAGGATCTATCTCTTGAATAAAGTTAGTATTACGTGATAAATGCTTAATACTATCAACTGTAACTCTTCTTGCAAGCTCTATTTTAACAACTTCTTCTTCATTAATTATGAAACGATTTGGGTTTCTTAAGATGTTATCTAGGTAACGAATAGTTTCTTCCATTTTGTCCAACCATTCAAAGTCTCTTTCTACTTTGTTGAAATCTGTTTTAATACGCAAACTAGAGCTTATCCCATGGGAAAAGCCCTTAATTTGTTCTTCTTCTGCTTGTTCATATAGTTTTAAAACAGATAAATCATCCAAAACTATTCACCTCATTTATTATGTTAATTTCTTAAGTCTTAATAAATATTCTTCGCATTCTTTCATTTTACCTTCACCAAAGGTATTATCTAAAAATTCAATAAAGCCATCAATTTCATCACGAATGTATGATACGTTCAATTGTTCAAATTTACGTAATACCTTACGAGCCATAAAGTAGTCTACTCCTAATACTTCTTCTCCACCGCAGGCAACATAAATTGGAACGAACTTTTTCATATGCATAACGATACGGTTACCAAACGCTATACGGAAGTGTTTAATAACGTAGTCATCCATCTCTTCTATTTTCTTTAATACTTCTTCAGTCATTTGATGTTGTGCCATTCCTTCTTGGAATAGTTTATCAACATAACTATAGTTAATATCTTGTGCTTCTGTATCAATTGGTTCAAAAGGTTGACCTTTATCATTTATTTCAATTGGCATAGCACGGTCGTAAACTTTATCGGTAACCATGAAGGTTGAGTCATCGTTGTTGATTGTTCCGATATACCACAAATTTGGTGGTATTTTTATTTTACCATTAATAATATGTTTAGGGTCGCTTTTCCATTTACTAGAAACAAGTTCAACAATCCATTCATCTTTATTAGGCATTTCTAGAATAGATAGCATTTCGGCGAAATAATACTCAACACGGGAGATATTCATCTCATCAAGGATTATTGTATGTATTTCATCATCATATCCTGATAAATATATTTCTTTTAAAACTTCAGTTTCATTAAATTTCTTCGTAAACTCGTTGAAGTATCCAAATAACTCAGTACGATCACGCCATGATGGTTGAACTGAGGCAACGCATGAGTCATGTTTTAAGAATTTTCCCCAAGCATACGCAAGTGATGTTTTACCGGTACCAGATATACCTTGTAAGATAATTAGTTTAGTAGATGCTAAGGCTGATATAAATAATCTAATCATTTCAGTAGTATAGTATAGTCTTAATTTAGATGCCGCAAAGTTTCTAAATAATTCAACTAATTCTTGTAAAGTAAAGGTATTACCATAATTCTTTTGATGATAATCAGCATAGTCATTATCAATATCATTAAGTTTAGAGAATCTTATTCCTGTTCCTCCAATATCTTCTTGTTGTTCTTTGTTATCTTCTTCTAGATTCTCTGTTCCTTCTTCACTTGGTTTTAATCCAAGTTGTGATACTTTCATAGCCAAGATATCTTGTTTTTCTTGAACCATGTCTGCTACTTTTTTATTTAGGATAGCAATCTCATCTAGCAATGATTCTTGCTCTACTAATGTCTTCCTGAACTTTAAAATCTTTTTAATTGCAAACAAGATTAGAATAACTATTAATGCTGTTATTACTACAACTATTAAAATTGCAATACCAACCATTAACCATTCTGGTCCATTGAAGTCTTGTTTATAATCATTAATAATTGAAATATAAGCTTTTATCTTAAACATTGATGCTGCACCTTTAACAATTCCTTTAAAGAATATGATAAAGCCTGACAAGAATTGTGATAAAAATTCATATAAGAATCTTGTAAATGTATTCATATTGCCTCCTAATATTCATAAATTATATTTTTATATTTTTTA
>JAEEGI010007530.1_pt1 | contig 24368 bp, 13 predicted proteins | sample 8958751 | NCBI WGS metagenome assembly JAEEGI01 (sample SAMN16246545, study PRJNA631951) | gut metagenome | biome: gut microbiome; feature: rumen; material: KS-attached | host: Bos | place: Iran: Karaj | collected 2018-10
CGATGCGGAAATGTCCGCCGCAGGACTCGTTGCGGTTGAGCGCGTCGAAAGCCATCAGTTTGCCAATTTCGAAGAAATCCTCGAGCCGCAGGGCCTTCTCGAGTTCCTGGTTGAACTCATACTGGCTGCCCGGCACGCGGACATTCTTGTAGAAACGCTCCTTCAACTCGTCAATCTCCTTAATGGCAGTTTTCAGGCCTTCGGCGTTGCGCGCCATGCCGACGTACTCCCACATGATATTGCCGAGTTTCTTGTGCAGCGAATCGACGGTATCCGTTCCCTTGATGGCGAAAAGCTTGTCGATACGGGCCTGGACGGCCTTTTCCGCCTCGACGAACTCGGGGGCGTTGATGTCGGTCTTGGGCTCCGCGAACTTCTTGGAGAGATAGTCGCCGATTGTGACAGGCAGGATAAAGTAACCGTCGGCCAGACCCTGCATCAGGGCGGAGGCGCCGAGGCGGTTGCCGCCGTGGTCGGAGAAGTTGGCCTCACCGATGGCATACAAGCCGGGGATAGTGGTCTGCAGGTCATAGTCGACCCAGATGCCGCCCATCGTGTAGTGGATGGCGGGATAGATCATCATCGGCTCCTCCCAAGGGCTGGAAGCCGTGATCTTCTCATACATCTCGAAGAGGTTGCCGTAGCGCTCGGCCACTCTCTGGTGCCCCAGGCGCGCGATGGCATCCTTGAAGTCGAGGAATACGGCCAAGCCCGTCTCGTTCACGCCATAGCCGGCGTCGCAGCGCTCCTTCGCGGCGCGGGAAGCCACGTCACGGGGAACGAGATTGCCGAAGGCGGGATAACGGCGCTCGAGATAGTAGTCGCGATCCTCTTCGGGAATCTGGGACGGCTTGATCTCGTGCTTGCGGAGGCGGGCCACATCTTCCAGTTTCTTGGGCACCCAGATGCGGCCGTCGTTACGCAGGGACTCGGACATAAGGGTCAACTTGCACTGCTGCTCACCGTGGACCGGGATGCAGGTAGGGTGGATCTGAGCGAAGCAGGGATTGGCGAAGAAGGCGCCTTTCTTATAGCACTGCATCGCGGCGGATCCGTTGCTGTTCATCGCGTTGGTGGAAAGGAAATAGGTATTTCCGTAACCGCCGGTCGCAATCACGACGGCGTGGGCGCCGAAGCGCTCCAGCTGGCCGGTCGCCAGGTTGCGGGCGATGATGCCTTTCGCCTGGCCGTTGATGATGACCAGGTCCAGCATCTCGTGGCGCGGATAAGACTTGACGGTGCCGGCGGCAATCTCCTTATTCAGGGAAGCATAAGCACCCAGGAGCAGCTGCTGGCCGGTTTGGCCACGGGCATAGAAGGTGCGGCTCACCTGCACGCCGCCGAAGGAACGGTTGGCCAGATAGCCGCCGTACTCGCGGGCGAAAGGAATGCCCTGGGCGACACACTGGTCGATGATGGACGCGCTGACCTCCGCCAGACGGTAGACGTTGGCTTCGCGGGCGCGATAGTCACCGCCCTTGATGGTATCGTAGAAAAGCCGGTACACGGAGTCGTTGTCGTTCTGATAGTTCTTGGCAGCGTTGATACCGCCCTGGGCCGCGATGGAGTGGGCACGGCGGGGGCTGTCGCTGATGCAGAAAATCTTCACGTTGTAACCGAGCTCACCGAGCGAAGCGGCTGCGGAAGCGCCTCCGAGGCCGGTACCTACGACGATGATTTCAAGTTTTCTCTTGTTGTTGGGACTGACAAGATGAATCTCCGACTTGCGTTTGGTCCATTTTTCCGCCAAAGGCCCGTCAGGGATCTTGGAAATAAGTTTATCCGCCATTTTATAGATAGGTTTTAACAGTTTTCAGTTAGTCTGCAATTTTAGTCATTTTTCAGCAAAAGAGCAAACTCAAAACAGCGAGGGCTCGCTCTCTCCGGTCAGGTTGCGCCGCATCCTTTCCGCGTCGATCAAACTCTCCATCCCGAGATGCCGGTAGGCCAGCTCGGTGGCGATGCGGCCGCGCTGGGTGCGGACAATGAATCCTTCTTTGATCAGGAAGGGCTCGTACACTTCCTCGTAGGTGCCCTGATCCTCGCTGATCGCCGTGGCGATGGTGTTGGAGCCGACGGGACCGCCCTTGAAGGTCGTGATGATCGTCCGGAGGATGCGGTTGTCGGTGGAATCCAGGCCGCGGGTGTCAATCTTCAGCTTATTGAGCGCGAACTGGGCGATATTCAGGTCGATGTGGCCGTCTCCCATCACCTGGGCGAAATCGCGCACGCGCTTCAGCAAGTAGTTGGCGATACGGGGCGTGCCGCGGCTGCGGAGAGCGATCTCACGGGCCGCCTGCTCTTCGATATCCACCTTCAGGATGCGGGCGCTGCGCTTGACTATCTTCACCAATTCCTCCGTATCATAATACTCGAGCGCGCAGGTGATGCCGAAACGCTCGCGCAGGGGAGCGGTCAGCAGGCCGCTGCGCGTCGTGGCGCCGACCAGGGTGAAAGGATTGAGGGTAATGCGCACCGATCGGGCGCCGGGACCCTTGTCGATCATGATGTCGATCACGTAATCCTCCATCGCAGAATAGAGGTATTCCTCCACCTCGGGCGAGAGGCGGTGGATCTCGTCGATGAAGAGGACGTCGCCCTCCTCGAGGGAAGTGAGCAGGCCGGCCAGGTCGCCCGGCTTATCCAGGACGGGACCGGAGGTGATCTTCATATTAACCCCCATCTCGTTGGCGATGATATGGGCGAGCGTGGTCTTTCCCAGACCGGGAGGACCGTGGAACAAGGTATGGTCCAGTGCTTCGCCCCGCATCTTGGCGGCCTTGATGTAAACTTCCAGATTGGAGACGATTTCACGCTGTCCGGTGAAATCTTCCAGCTCCTGTGGCCGGATTATTCCGTCCAAATCCTTATCTTTGCTGCCGCTGGCGTTGTGGGGGTCAAATTCTGACATCTTCAATGGCTTTACCGAATACAGATACAAATATATGTATTTTTTATTTGAAGTCTGTTTATTATGATAGGGCTGTTGAAATGTTGAAAGAGGATTTATCTTCTTGATTCAAAAGATTTTGACTATCCTTGAAAGTGTTGAAAAACCTGTTTTTGGAGAAGGGGAAGAAAAGTTGAAAAAAAGAGCCGTCTTTTTATCAAACGAAAGTCCTCATCCATCAACAGGCTTATCAACAACTTTTCGACAGAAAATAAGGCAGAATGTTGATAAACTCGAAAAGCAGCGAGCGACTCGCGAAAGCAATGGCTGCCGGGAAAGATGTTTACTGCGGGGGAATCTTCCTTTCCGCACGTTGGTTCGTGCTTTCCCAGGTTGCGAAAGAAGGACTTCATCTGGTCGTACTCCCCACCCAGGAGGCTGCAGAATACTGCAGCGCGGACCTTTACAACCTGGTGGAAGGGGACCGTATCTTTTTCCTGCCCTACTCAGGAAAGGGAATAGAGAGAAGCAATTACAAGTCATCCCTCTGCGTCCAGCGTACGGCTGCCTTGGGTAAGATAGCGGAAAACAAGGGAGAGTTGACTTTCATCGTCACCTGGCCCGCCGCCCTGGAAGAAAAGATTCCGGACAACAAGACGATACGCCAGTCCATCTGGACCCTCCGCAAAGGAGATGAAATATCCTTTGATGAACTCCTGACCCGGCTTTACGACCACGGCTTCGAAAAAGTGGACTTCGTATCGGCTCCCGGTCAGTTTGCGGTCCGCGGATCGTTGATCGACATTTTTTCCTTCTCGCTCAACAATCCGTACCGTATTTCCTTCTGGGGTAACGAGATAGAGAACATCCACGTCTTTGACAGTAATACCCAGCTGTCTATTGAGGACAAGGATACGGCTGAAATCATTTCCGATATCGTTTCGGATGAGGAGAAGGGCACTGTCTCCATCGCCAAGGTCCTGCCGAAGAAAACCCGCGTCTGGCTGGACTCCAGCGATATGTACAAGGAAATGGAGTTTTTCCAGGAGTTGACGTCCTACCAGCGCATCTTCCTGGAACCGCCGCTCGGATATGCCGACAAAGAGGATATCATCCGTTTCAACATTACCCCCCAGCCCACTTTCAATAAAAATTTCGAACTGCTGACGGAAGATATCCGCAGCAAGATCGAATCGGGCTACCGGGTGCTGATCTACGGCGAAAAAGGCTCCCAGCTGGAGCGAATCCGATCCATCCTTTTCCAGAACGGCGGCATCCAGCCGGAATTCGTCCAGGGAAAGAATATCCACAACGGATTCATCGACACCGAAGACCACATCTGCTGTTACACGGACCACGAAATCTTCGACCGTTTCCACCGGGTCACCCTGCGGCGCAGCGTGGACAAGAGCGAGCAGCTGACCATCAACGAACTCAACTCGCTCAACATAGGCGATTATGTGGTCCATATCGACCACGGCGTGGGTGTGTTCGGCGGTCTGGTGCGGATGCGGGATGATAAGGACCGGGTCCGGGAGGTCGTAAAAATAACATACAAAGATGGCGATGTAGTCTTCGTATCCGTCCATGCCCTCAATAAGATATCCCGTTTCAAATCCAAGGACGGCGAACCGCCCCGGATCAATAAACTGGGTTCCAAGTCCTGGCAGGCGCTCAAGACAGGCGCCAAATCCCGCGTCAAGGATATCGCCAAGGAATTGATCCAGCTCTACGCCCGCCGCAAGGCGTCCAAGGGGTTTGCCTTCTCGCCCGATTCCTATTTACAGGAGGAGTTGGAGTCTTCTTTCATGTATGAGGATACGCCCGACCAGGAACTGGCGACCATCGCCGTCAAACACGACATGGAGGATAATTGCCCGATGGACCGCCTGGTCTGCGGCGACGTGGGTTTCGGCAAGACGGAAGTGGCCATCCGGGCGGCCTTCAAGGCCGTGGGCGACAGCAAGCAGGTGGCCGTGCTCGTACCGACTACCATCCTGGCCCTGCAGCACTACAACACTTTCACATCCCGCCTGGAGGGGCTTCCCTGTACGGTGGATTACGTGAGCCGGCTTCGTACGGCCAAGGAAATCACGGACGTCAAAAACCGCCTCAAAAGCGGACAGTTGGACATCGTGATCGGCACACACAAGATTCTGGGAGCCGGCTTCGAATTCAAGGATCTCGGCCTGCTGATTATCGACGAGGAGCAGAAATTCGGCGTCTCCGCCAAGGAGAAACTGCGCCAGATCCGGGAGTCCGTCGATACCCTGACGCTGACCGCCACCCCCATTCCGCGTACGCTGCAATTCTCCTTGCTGGGCGCCCGCGACCTGTCCATCATCAACACGCCGCCGCCCAACCGCATCCCGGTCCAGACCGAAATCATCCTCTTCAACGAGGCGGAACTCAAGGGTATCATCAATTATGAACTGAACCGCGGCGGGCAGATTTTCTTCCTGCACAACAAGGTGGAGGAACTGCAATCCATCTACGACATCCTGCACCGCATCGTGCCGGATATGAAGATATGCATCGCGCACGGACAGATGGAGGCCAAGTCGCTGGAAAACAAGATCCTCGAATTCATGCGCGGGGATTACGACCTGCTGCTCTGCACCACGATCATCGAGAACGGCCTGGACATTCCCAATGCCAACACGATTATCATCAACCAGGCGCAGAACATCGGTCTGAGCGACCTGCACCAGCTGCGCGGTCGCGTCGGAAGGTCCAACCGCCGGGCGTTCTGCTACCTGATCGTCCCGCCGCTGATCACCATCACCGACGAGGCGCGTCGCCGCCTCAAGGCCATCGAGGAATTCTCCGATCTGGGCAGCGGATTCAACATAGCGATGCAGGACCTGGACATCCGGGGCGCCGGCAACCTCCTGGGCGCCGAGCAGAGCGGCTACATCTCCGAAATGGGTTACGAAACCTATCAGAAGATCCTGGCGGAAGCGATGGAGGAACTTGGAGTCGAAACGGGCCTGGACACCCGCAAGGGCAAGGAATCCTTCGTCGAAGACTGCACGATCGAGACCGACCAGCCCGCCATGATTCCGGACACTTACCTGGACGTCACGGCGGAAAAGATCCGTATCTACAAGCAGCTGGATTCCGTCAAGTCCGACAAGGAACTGGAGCGGATGCGCGCCCAGATCACGGACCGTTTCGGCAAACTGCCGCCGGAATTGGAAAACCTCTTCCACGTCGTCCGGATCCGCAACCTCGGGGCGCGGCTGGGCTTCGAAAAGATCATCATCAAGAACGGTCTTTTCATCGCCTTCTTCATCTCCAACCAGATGTCTCCGTATTACAAGTCCTCCGTCTTTTCCAAATTGCTGGAGCGGATCACGGCCAACGAAAAGATCTTTGCCCTCAAGCAGAGCGAAGGCAAACTGAAAATCGTCGCGCGGGGGGTGGACTCCCTGCAGAAAGCCTGGACGGTTTTGAACAAGTTGCAATAATTGCTACCTTTGTGACCTTTAAGCAGATGACAGCGTGAATCTGATCGTAGAAATAGGAAACACCGCCTTGAAAGCGGCCTGGACCGAGGACAAGACCCTCGGCAAGACCTTCCGTTACCAGGGCGAGCGGAAGATGGATTTCATCGCTTCCGTCACGGAAAAGGAGAAACCCGGCGTGCTGGTGGTTTCGTCCGTCTATGAACTTTCCCCCGCGGAAGAAAAGCGGCTCCGGGGAATGTGCCGGCACCTGGTGATCCTGGATCCGGCCCATCCGCTCGTGGCTTCCCGCTACGGATTTCCTTCCTATCTGTCGTATGACCGCGCGGCGGCCCTGCTGGCCGTGCGCCATCTCTTCAAGGACCAGGCCTGCACGGTGGTCGATTTCGGCACGACGCTGACGGTCGATTACATCGATGCCCAGGGCCGCTACGAGGGGGGCAACATCTCCCTTGGATGCCGCACGCGCTTCAAGGCGCTCAACCGCTATTCGCGTTCCCTTCCCCTGCTCGACACCCCGGAGGAAATCCCTTTTCCGGGCGATTCGCTGGAGGGCGCGATCGGCTCCGGCATCATATCGGGCATACTATTTGAAATACAGTCCTACATTGACAAAAAGCCGGACAATGTCGTGATATTCACGGGCGGAGACGCAATTTATTTTGTTAAGAAGATGAAAAACTCCATCTTTGTAGTTTGTAACCTTGTGCTGATAGGTCTGGCTTTGATAACGGATGAATATGTCAAGGAAAAAGACAGTTAAGATCGCGCTGCTGGTCCTCCTGGCCTCCCTGCTCGGAGGCGGGGTCCGCTTGGGCGCCCAAACCGGCGCAGGCAGCGCGCATACTCCCTATTCCGTATTCGGCGTGGGAGACGTGATCCCGCAAGGCACGGCTTATCACAAGAGCATGGGCGGCGTCGGCATCGCCTCCCGCAACCGGAAGGTCATCAACCCCCTCAATCCCGCCGCCGTCACGGCCCGTGACTCCCTGGCTTTCATGGTGGATTTCAGCCTGATGCAGTACGACAAAGTGTACCGCCAGGGCGATCTCAAGAGCGGCGCGAACCTGACCAACTTCAACGATATCATCATTTCCTTCCCGATCTATCACCATTCCGCGATGATGATCGGCGCGGCGCCGTACAGCGGCCTGGGCTACCAGTTCGGCTCCTACGAGACGGATCCCCTCCTCGTCGGGCAGGTCGGCAACGTGGCGAAGGCTTCCGCCGGCACGGGCGGCCTTTACCAGATTTTCGCCGCCGCCGGCGTGACGCTCTGGAGACGCCTTTCTCTGGGTGCCGAGTATCTCTACTATTTCGGCCGTATCCAGAAGACTTCCACCGTTACCTATTCCACATCCGGGTACAACGGCGTCAGCAGCGGATACAACATGATCCTGCGCGGCCACACGGCCCGCTTCGGCTTGCAGTATGAGCAGCCGGTGGGCAACCTGACGCTCGGCTTGGGCGCGACCTATACGCTCGGAACCCAGCTGAAAGGTTCGGTAACCGACTACAAGATTTCCACCGGATCGCTGGTCAGCGATACGCTGCGCTATTCCGTCAACGATTTTTCCAAGGACAAGGTCAGCCTGGCCGGCGACCTGGGCGTGGGCGTTTCCCTGCGGGCCGGCGAGCGCTGGAGGGCGGAATTGGACTACAAGTGGAGCGATTGGGGCGGGAGCGGCTTGGACCGCGTGGCGGGATTCGCCAACCAGGGCCTGTCCACCTTCTCCGCGACGGCCTCGCAGTCTTTCCGGGGCGGTTTCGAGTTCACGCCCAACATCAACGACGTGCGTTACTACATGCGCCGCATCTCCTACAAGGCTGGGGCATATTACAATAAGGAATACTTTTTGCTTGACGGAAATCAAATCCATTCCGCGGGCGTGACGCTGGGCTTCACCCTCCCGATCAACAACCAGAACACGCGGATGAACAACGGCCTGAGCCTGGCGGTGGATTTGGGACAGAGAGGAAGCCTGAAGGGCAACCTGGTGCGGGAGCGCTACATAGGATTTACGATCGGCCTGAACGCTTTTGACATCTGGTTCCAGAAAAACAGATATTTGTAGTGTTTGAAATTAAAAATTCTGACTGATATGAAAAAGATTGCATTAGCCATTTTGACCTTTGCGATGGTCCTGACGGGCACGGATGTGTTTGCCCAGGGAAAGTACGGTGCCGACAGCGCGAACTGCATCATCTACCTTTCCTACTACAAAGAGTATTTCAAGCAGAAGAATTATGACGAGGCCCTTCCCAACTGGAGGAAGGCTTACAATATCTGCCCTCCTACCGCCAACCAGACGATGTTGGTGGACGGCACGACCCTGATCCGCCGGCTCATCGCGAAGAACGCGAAGGACGCCACCTACCGCCAGGCCCTCATCGACACGCTGATGGCCCTGCACGACGCCCGCATCGAGTTCTATCCGAAATATGCCGCGACCGCGCTCAACAACAAGGGCATCGACCTGTCCAATTATGTCAAGGATTCCAAGGCCCTGTATGACGGCTACAACCAGATCATCGAGGCCAACGGGACCGCGACCAAGTCTTCGATCCTGCTCTTCAACCTGAACGCCGCCATCGACCTGTATCAGAAGGGCGAGCTTACCGCCGAGGATGTCATCAACACCTATCAGCGCAACCTCGACCTGATCAACAACATGCAGGCGAAGACCGAAATCGAGGCCGAGCAGAACGACAAGGCCAAGAGCGACCTCGAGGGCCTGTTCATTACCAGCAAGGTGGCGAGCTGCGAGAACCTTCTCGCCCTCTTCACGCCCCGTTTCGAGGCCAACCCGGACGACATCGGCGTCGTATCCAACATCGTGAGCATGCTCAACAACACCGAGGGTTGCACCGACAACGACCTCTTCCTGAAGGCCGTTACCTCGATGCACAAGATGGAGCCTTCCTACAAGTCCGCCTACTTCCTGTACCGGCTCAACTCCGCCCGCGGCAACGTCAATGAAGCGATCAGCTACCTCGAGCAGGCCATCGCCTATCCCGAGTCCGACTCCAGCATGGACGGCGACTATTACAACGAACTGGCCAAATTCTGCTACAAGAACGGCATGAAGGGCAAGGCGTTCGACGCCGCCAACAAGGCCGCTGAGCTCAATCCTTCGGTCCGCGGCGAGTGCTACATGCTGATCGGCAATATCTGGGCCGCCACCTCCTGCGGCGGTGACGAGATCGCCCGCCGCGCCCCTTACTGGGTGGCCGTGGATTACTATCAGCGGGCCAAGGCTGCCGACGAAAGCCTGACCGCGGAGTGCAACGAGCGCATCGGTTCCTGCAGCCGCTACTTCCCGCAGACCGCAGAGGCCTTCATGTTCGACCTCACCGCCGGTCAGAGCTACACGGTGGTTTGCGGCGGCATGCGCGCCACCACGACCGTGAGAACGCAGAGATAAGGCTTTGAGACCCGCCTGGAAAATACTGATTGCGATAGCAACCGCGGCCGCGGTTGCTATCGTTGTGTTACTCTGCCTTCGCAAAGGCAAGGCGGGCGGCGAAAAGCTGGATTTTTCCAAGGTCCCGATGCAGACGGTGGACGACATGTTCGCCGTCAAGACCAAGAACGGGCTGGTCGAGATGCGGATCGAGGCGGACAAGATGCTCCGCTTCGAGACGGACTCGACCACGATGGAACTTTTCCCGGAAGGTTTTGCCGTCTACAGCTATACGGACGAGGGCCTGCTGGAAACCATCCTGCTTTCGGACCAGGCGCGGCACATTACGTTCAAGAACACCAACGGCGAGGAGTGGCAGGCCTTCGGCAACGTCTCCGTGCAGAACATCATCAAGCGGGAGACGATGGAGACCGACACCATTTACTGGGACCAGCGGGTCCACCAGATCTATACGGACTGCTATATCCGGATGTATTCTCCAGACGGCTTCATGCAGGGTTACGGGATGCGTTCCGACGACAAGGCGCGCAACGCCATCATCCGCAAACCCTTCAATAGCTACAGCGTCGTCGTCAAGGATACGACCACCGTTTTGGTCGATTCCGTCAATTTTATAGGTCCATTTCTTAAAAAATAATGGTGTTTTAAGGGAAAATTGCTATCTTCGCACCCCAATATTGATTCGCTAATTAATTAAAAACTAACAATACAATGGCGGTTCTACAGAATATTCGCGTAAAATTCGGCGTGGTGATTTCCATCATCATCGCCCTGGCCCTCTTGTCCTTCATCATCGATCCGACGACCCTCGAGTCCGCCCTGAGTTCGATGTCCTCCAAATATGACGTGGGTCAGATTAACGGCAAATCCGTGTCCTACACCGACTTCCAGTCGGAGATCGAGCAGTTCTCCACGATCAGCGAGATCATGACCGGCTCTTCCGTCAAGAACGACCAGCAGCAGGAGCAGATCCGCAACTCTGCCTGGCAGAACCTGGTCGACAAATATCTCTTCGTCAAGAATGCCCGTGAGGCTGGTATCAACGTCGGCAAGGAAGAAATGCTGGCCCTGACGACCGGTGACATGGTTTCCCCGGTCCTTGCCCAGAACTACAACTTCGTGGACAAGAACGGTCAGTACGACCCCAACGCCCTCGTCGAGTTTGTCAACGAGGTGGATGCCGACCAGACCGGCCGGCTCAAGACCTACTGGAACTATCTCCAGAACACCATCCACAACCAGCAGTATTACGCCAAGTACGGTTCCCTGTTCACCAACGGTGACACCCAGAACCCCCTGATGCTCCAGCGCGCCATCGCCGACAACAACACGACGACGGACGCCGAATTCGTGATGGTGCCCTATCCTTTCGTGACGGATTCCACCGTCGTCGTCTCCGGCGCCGAGATCAAGAAGTTCTACAACGACCACAAGAAGTTCTTCAAGCAGGCCGCGAGCCGTGACGCCGAGTACGTCGTCTTTGAGGTGAAGCCCTCCGACGAGGATATCGCTGCGGCCAACGAGGCCATGTCCGAGCTCTATGAGGAGTTCGCCACGACCGACAATGTCAAGACCTTCCTGACCAAGAACTCCGACCGTGCCTACAGCGACACCTGGTACAAGGAGGGTGGTCTCTCCACGGTGTCCAAGGTGGTTTCCGACTTCGTCGACGGCGCCAAGGCGGGCGAAGTGTCCCAGATCCTTGCGGACGGCAACAACTTCTACGGTGTCCGCATCCTGGGTGTCGCTCCCAAGTCCGAGAGCATCACCTTCCGCGCCCTGAGCGCCCAGACCGCTACGGCCGTCACCGATTCCCTGGTGACCGCCCTCCGTCTCAACGAGCCCGTCACGATGACCCGCGCGAACACCTTCGCCGGCCTCGAGAGCCTGTTCGACGAGCCCGTCGGAAGGCCGACGCTGCTCAAGACGCTCAACTACGGCCAGATCCTCGTCGAGGTCGTGACGAAGTCCGACCCCGTGCAGATGAAGCAGGTGGCGATCTTCGAGAAGGACGCCCTGGCCAGCAAGGAGACCTTCAACCGCTACTACGCCCAGGCCAACAAGTTCGCCACGATCGCCAATGGCAGTTATGAGAACTACAAGGCCGCCGTCGACACGCTGGGCGTCTATTCCCACCCTGTGAACAAGATCATGGAGAACACCGCCTCTTACGGCGCCATCGACAACGCCCGCGAGGTGACCCGCTGGATCTTCGACAACAAGCCCGGAAAGGTCTCCAACATCATCACCGTCAACAACAACTACTTCTTCGTCGCGACGGTCAAGGGTGTCCACGAGGAAGGCTTCGCCACCCTCGAGGAAGTGGCCCCCAACATCCGTACCGAACTCTACGGCCGGAAACTGGGTGAAAAGCAGGCTGCCGAAATCGCCGAAAAGATCCAGGGTCTCGATGACATGCAGGCCATCGCCGAAGCGCTCGGCACGACGGTCAGCACCCAGGCGGACATCACCTTCGCCTCCATGCGCGGCCAGGGTCTGGATCCCGCCTTCATCGGTGCGGTCAGCGCCGCTCCGGAAGGCAAGGTCTGCGGTCCCGTCGCCGGCTCCATCGGCACCTATGTGTTCAAGGTGACCGGCCGCGATACCGGCGCCTTCTACACCGAGGATGACGCGCGCAACACCCAGCTCCAGAAGAGCCAGTACATGACGCAGATGATCCTGCCCGTGATGATGGATCTTGCGGACGTCAAAGACAACCGCGCCCGCTTCTATTAGACATTGAAGAGGAAGTGCATGATGTCGCCGTCCTGGACGACGTAATCCTTGCCTTCCACACCCATTTTACCAGCAGCACGTACGGCGGCTTCGGTCCGATAACGGACGAAGTCGTCGTACTTGATTACCTCCGCGCGGATGAAGCCGCGCTCGAAGTCGGTGTGGATCACGCCGGCCGCCTTGGGCGCCTTGTCCCCCTTGCGGATGGTCCAGGCGCGGCATTCGTCCGCCCCGGCCGTGAAGAAGGTCTGGAGGCCCAGCAGGTGGTAGGCGCCCTGGATCAGACGCACGACGCCGGACTCCTGCAGGCCCATTTCCTCGAGGAACATCTGGCGGTCCTCGTAGTCGTCCATTTCGGCGATTTCGGCCTCGGTCTTGGCTGAGATGACGAGGATCTCGGCGTTTTCGCCCTTGACGGCTTCGCGCACGGCGTCGACATATTTGTTGCCGGAGACCGCGGAGGCTTCGTCCACGTTGCAGACATACATAACGGGCTTGTTGGTCAGCAGGTAGAGGTCGTGCGCGAGGGCCGCTTCCTCCTCGTTGAGGAGCTCGACGCTGCGGCAGGACTTGCCCTGCTCCAGGGCGGCCTTGTAGCGGGAGAGCAGGTCCGCCAGCTTGCGGGCCTCCTTGTCGCCGCCCATCTTGCCCGACTTCTCCACCTTCGCGAGGCGGGCGCTGACCGTCTCCAGGTCCTTGATCTGCAGCTCCAGCTCCACGACTTCCTTGTCGCGCACCGGGTCCACGTTCCCGTCCACGTGGACGACGTTGCCGTCGTCGAAGCAGCGCAGGACGTGCAGGATGGCGTCGCATTCGCGGATGTTGGCGAGGAACTGGTTGCCGAGGCCCTCGCCCCGGCTCGCGCCCCGCACCAGGCCCGCGATGTCCACGATGTCCACCGTGGCCGGTACGACGCTCCGGGGCTTGCAGATATCGACCAGGACTTCCAGACGCTTGTCGGGGACGTTGGTCGACCCGAGGTTGGGGTCAATGGTGCAGAAGGGATAGTTGGCGCTCTGGGCCTTGCCGGAGCTGACGCAATTGAAGAGGGTGGATTTCCCGACATTGGGGAGCCCCACGATACCGCATTTCAGGGACATAAGCAATTCTTTGGTGCAAATTTAGGTTTTTTTATTATATTTGGTGATAGGATTATCAAAAACACCAGACCTATGGCTATGCAAAAAGACTGTCTCCGCGCCTCGTATGAGGCCCCGGAGGCTTTGTTGTTTCCGCTCCTGACGGACGGTGCACTGTGTCAGACCAGCTTGGGGGCCGGAGAAATCCAACCCGGCACAGGCGAGAATTGGGGAACCTTTTAAACGAACCGGACGATGAAACAACTTGTAAGACTTTGGCTCGCCCTCGTGGCGCTCGTGGCCGCGACGGCGGCCTGCCAGACCGCTCCGGTGGAGACGGTGGAAGACAGCATGGCCCTTGTGCCATACGACATCCAGTTCACTGCGGGCGTCCCATCCACCCGCACGGCGTTCACGGCGCCAGAAGGGAATGTGTATCCGGTCATCTGGACGGACAGCAAGAAGGTGAAAGTGTTTCCGGACAAGTTCAACGAGCACGCCACGGCTGCGGTGAGCCCCTCCGGAGACGGCAGTTCGGCGTATTTCACGGCACGGGTCAACGTGACGCCGGCCTCGTCCTATACGTTCTACCTGCTGAGCCCGGACTGCGTCATCGCCAACGAGAAGTCGTCCCACTGCTGCTACTTCAACCTTCCCGAAGTCCAGCAGCCGACTGAGACCTCCGTGTCGGAAGACGCCATGATACTGGTCTCCAAGTCCAATGCCGTGACCTCCCTCACCCAGACCGTCTCTTTCAGCACGGTGAAGCACTGGACGGCCTACATCAAACTCAGCCTGACCAACCTGACCGCGGAGATCGGCGAACTGACCGGCGTGGAACTCAGCGCGGACGAGCCCATCGCGGGTTACTGGTCCTACCAGTACGATACGGAAGAAACGGCGGTCTACGGCAGCGGATCCAAGCGCGTCGAGGCCCGTACGTCGAGTCCGACCGGCATCTGGTTCGGCATCGCGCCGGTGGACCTGGGCGGAAAATCCCTGACGGTCAAGGCCATCGGCTCCGAAGGGACCGTGTCCAGGACGATCACGCTCCCGGAAGATAAGAAATTTGAGTCCGGCAAGATCGCGATCTTCACCGTGGACATGAAGGACGCGACCGATCCTTCGGCGGGAGAGATCTATGAACATACCACAGACGTGAATCAAGTCACCGAGGGCACCAAGTTCGTGATTTTGACGGCGGTGGGCGACCAATACTATGCGCTGGGCACGACGCAGGAGAATGGCTATCGTCCGGGCGTTCCCATCACCTTGACCCCGAAGACCAAGAGCGGGGAAGAGGAAGTCGTCTCCGATCCTGCCGAGAATGTCGAAGTCGTGACGCTGGAGCCGGGCGTTTCTTCCGGCGCGTGGGCTCTCCGGACCAAGGCTGGCCAGTATCTGGCGCTCGAAAAGGGCAAGAACGGCCTGTACAGCATCGACGAGAAGACGACCCTGTCCGACTGGCGGGTCCGGTTTGACTCCAACGGTGTGCCCGAGATCCGCAACAATTCCCAATCTACGGTCTACTACCTGCGTTACCGCAAGAGCGACAACCACTTCATGGGCATCCAGCAATCGATGCAGGGCAACCTGGAGCCGCTGAGCCTGTTCCGGAACAACAACTCAGGCCTGGAGAACAAGCTGGATCCGGAGTTGCGCATCTCCAAGAAGAGCCTGGACATGAAGGTTGGAGAGACTTTCCGCGTGATGGTGTCCGTATGCAACTCGCAGAGCGACGGCGGCGTGGTCACGTTCGAGAGCCGCAATCCTTCGGTCGCGTCCGTGGATGCCGAAGGCTATGTAGCAGCCCTGAAACCGGGTCAGACGACGATCTTCGCCCGTGTCGGCGAGACCGAACACTATAGGGCCGGGATGGATAGCTGCGTGGTGACGATCAAGGCAGGCGATCCGGATTGGATCGAGCTGGCGCCCGGCATGAAGTGGGCGACGCGCAACATCGGTGCCGATTGGCCGGAGGATCCGGGAGACCATATCGCCTGGGCCGAATCGGAGCCGAAAGACGTCTATACCTGGGGAACGTACAAATATGCTACGGAAGACCACTACCGCTCGATTTTCAAGTATCAGATCAAGGACAGAAGGACGAATGGCTGTTGGTTCGAGAAGGATCCGGAAACCGGAGAGTTTATCTTCATCGGGGACGGGAAACCCGCCCTCGAGGATTATGGCTATGAGGACGACGCGGCGCGCCAGCGATGGGGCGGCGAATGGAACATACCTTCTCCGGCCCAAGTTGACTGGCTCCGGAAGAACTGCACCTGGACCTGGGATGATGAGAACAAGGGCTATGTCGTGACCTCCCAGGTCAGCGGTTATACCGCCAACTCTATCTTCCTGCCGGCCGGAGGAAGGTCCGTAGCTGACCAAGTGGAGTCTGTGGGTCAAGTTGGTTATTACATGAGCAGCCAACTGTCGCTGGGTTCCACGATACACGAGACCGTTTTGGATTTCGACTGCAATATGAGGGCTTTTGGTAACACATACCGCTACAATGGCATTTCCGTCCGTCCGGTCTATGGCCGTGTCCCGGTTTCTGGAATCGCCTTAGAACATGAGACCCTGACGATGGAGTCGGATGAAAAGGTGAACCTGCAGATCGTCTTTACGCCGTTATATGTCTCAGATCCCCGTGTGGAGTGGTCCACCAGCAACGAGGTTGTCGTTTCCATCGAGGGTCATACTGTTCAGTATGTTATGCTTCGCGCCGGGAAGGCCGGCACGGCGACGATCACGGCCAAGACCAAGGATGGCGGCCATGTGGCGACCTGCACCGTGACGGTCCATGGAGACGAAGTTGCGCCGGATTGGGTCGAGATGGCGTATGGCCTCAAGTGGGCGACGTTCAACGTCGGCGCCCGCGCCCCGGAAGAGGCGGGCAACTACTACGCCTGGGCGGAGACCGAGCCGAAGGAGACCTATACCTGGAAGAATTACAAATATCTGGCTCCCGACAACGACTTCTATTACGGCATCAACCGGTATCAGGTCGATGACGGGCAGAGTCACGGCATGTGGTACCAGCTCGACGATAATACGGGAACCTACCGGTTCATCGGAGACAACAGTTCCGCCTTTGTGGATTTCGGCGATGAAGACGATGTGGCCAAACAGACCTGGGGTTACGAGTGGCGGACGCCGTCTGGCATGCAGTTGCAGTGGCTGATCGACCATTGTACCTGGACCTGGGATGCGGAAAAGAAAGGCTACCTGGTGACGTCCAACGAGACTGGTTATACCTCCAACTCCATCTTCCTGCCGGCGGCGGGGCAGATGGAAGACCTCGAAACTGTGCAGACCGGTCCCAATCCGGTGGAGAACGGTATGTCCGGATACTATATGGGCAACAGCCTGGACGGCTACACGCGTCATCAGCAGGGACTGATCTTTAGCGGAAACGGACAATTCACCGTGGGCAATATCCAGCGTCGCTACGGCGTGACGGTCCGTCCGGTGTATGGAACGGTGGGCGTGACGAGCATGTCGCTGGCCCAGAACACCCTGACGGTGCAATCCGGGACGACCACCGAACTCAAGGCGGTCGTGAAGCCGGCCTTCGCTTCGGATCCGCGCGTGGACTGGTCCACCAGCGACGAGTCGGTCGTTTCGCTGGTCAGGAGGGGCGCGACCTCCTGCGAGTTCAAGGCGCTGAACTCCGGCGTCGCCACCATCACGGCGAAGTCCAGGGACGGAGGCCTGACTTCCACCTGCAAGGTGACGGTCAACGCCGTGCCCATGGAGGCGGTGGATCTGGGCCTGAGCGTGAAATGGGCCAGCAAGAACATCGGGGCGGCGAATCCGGCGGCCTATGGCGCTTACTTCGCCTGGGGCGAAGTGAATCCGGAGACGGGGGACCACACGGGCTGGGACACATACGCGCTTGGCAGTGGAAGTGACGCGCTGAGCCGGTATGTGGTCGATCCCCAATATGGCACCGTCGATAACTGGAGGCGCCTGTATCCCGAGGATGATGCCGCCCGGTTCAACCTTGGCAACAATTGGCGCATGCCGACAAGAAGGGAGTATGATGAGTTGGTTGACAACTGCACGATTTCCCGGAAGTCGCTGAATGGCGTGCTTGGTTTTGAAGTGAAGGGTCCCAACAACGCGACGATCTTCCTCCCGATGGGCGGCATGTTGCAGGAATACGGCATGTATGATGTCACATATGCGTCTTACTTCTGGACGGCCTCCCTCGATGATGTGGATAATGACCGCGCCATCTGCGGGGGCATGGACATCAAGAACGGTCCCGTCAGTACATACATCGGTTATCCGTACCGCTACATCGGCCTCCCGATCCGCCCGGTGGACACGTCCCGTGACGTCCCGGTCTCCAAGTATTACATCAGCCAAACGGAAGCGAACCTGAATGTTGGAGAAACGCTGCAGCTCGGACTGCTGCATGAGCCCAACGATGCGAACCTGACGGACTTCGTCTGGAGCAGCAGCAATCCTTCCGTCGCCACCGTCGACGCCTGGGGCAAGGTGACCGCCGTCAAGAACGGCAAGGCCACGATTACGGCCTCCGCCTATATGAGCAGCGCGTCGGTCTCTTGTGAAGTTACGGTAGGGACGGCGCCGGTCTTGAAGCTGCAGATAGCCATGTCTTACAATTCGAACACTTGGACGGATTATACCGAGCCGTATCAGTTGGGCTTTATCAGCCAGGAGTATTTCTTCCGTCTCTACGATACGGCCAACGACAGATTCGTTACGGAAGGAGAATTCTCAAAGGGGAGCTCCTTCACCGCCCAGGGGATGACCCAGGCCGATTACGATTCTTCCAAGCCGGGTACGGTATTCGAGGTGTGGGGCAGCAATTCCTGGAGAGTCGTCCTCCGGACGGACGGATATATGGGCGTGACCCTGAACTACAAGAATCCGGATTATGGCATTGATTACCGGCAGACGGCGGTCGTATATTACCCTCGGCCGCTGGCGCTGGCCAAGGGCTCCTATGCGGGCGAAGTCGTCCTGAACCAGGAATACCTGACGGCAAAGGTCGGCAAGTCGTTCAGACTGTGTTTCCGCCACGCGGACAAGGTCCGGAGCGAGATGGTCGACGGGGGTTATCTCCTGATTTCCGGCGGCGATCCGAGCATCGCGAAGGTGGAGCTGGATGAGAACAGTCGCGAACTCATCGTCACCCCGAAAAAAGCAGGAACGACGGGCTATAATATCAAGTATTCCCGTTATGGCGTGACGCTGAACATCAAAGTCTACTTCATCGTTTCGAATTAGGTCTTACGTACAATGTAAAAGAGCGGGGCGCCACACACCGGCGCCCCGCTCTGTCGTCAAAACCTCTGTTCCGGTCTATCATTAATCCATCTGTCCCTCAGCCACTTAGCTGTTGCGGAAAAACTTGCGGGAATTAAAAATAATTCCTATCTTTGCACCAGAACCTTTAAACTTAACTATGTTATGCCGGAATTATTCAGACAGTTTGGCTTTGTCTTTTTGTTTTTCTCACACGAGCACACTCCGATTCATGTACACGTACGGGGTCACGGTGGGGACGCAAAGCTTGTTTGGGACGGAGAGGGATTTCTCATGATTGAGAGCAACGGAATCAAAGCCAATGACTTGAAACGGATCGAGAGGGTTGTGCAAGAGAATGCAGATTTGATCCTCTCGCGTTGGTATGAAATCTTTGGTCCCTCTGAAGATGAAGAAGATAATAAAGATTTGGTTTGACGACGAATGGCTGTATGGCCAGGGTGACGATGAAAAGGTCTATCGCCAGTCTCTCTTGTGGTATAAGCGTCTGATGAAGGCGAGCCCGGAAGAACGGGGGCGCTATGAGTTCAGCACCATCGGTATCCACTGGCCGTCGCTGGGCGAAGACGTCAGTTTCGAGAGTTTCACGTACGATGAGGCTGAACCATCCGGCCTGCAACGTTTTTTCCTGACTCATCCTGAAATCAACCTGGCGGGTTTTGCCGCCCGGGCTGGGATCAATGCGACCCTGCTGCGCAACTATATCAATGGATTCAAGAAAGCATCGCCGGAAAGGGAACAGGAGATCCTCTCAGCCGTACACCGGCTGGGTGAGGAGCTTCTTTCTGTTTCTTTTACTGGTGTTGATTCCGACGCTTAGCCTGTCGGCGGCGGGGGCCGACAGCGTGCGGGTGTTGTTCTGGAATGTGGAGAATTTCTTCGACTGGCACGACGGCGGGGCTTCGGAGGCCGATGCGGAGTTTTCGTCCGGGGGCGCGCGGCGCTGGACGGCGCGGCGCTTTTTCAACAAATGCAACGCGATTGCGAAGACCGTCCTGTACCTGTCTGACGAAGAGGGCGCCCTGCCGGATCTGATCGGCCTGGCGGAGGTGGAGAACCGTTTCGTGCTGCGCAAGCTCCTGGAGGGGACGGCGCTGAAGAAGACCGACTACGGCATCATCCATTATGATTCGCCCGATCCGCGGGGAATCGACGTGGCGCTGCTGTTCCGTACCGGGACGCTGGATACGCTGCGGACCTTTCCGGTGCGGGTGCCGGGCGTGGAAACGCGCGAGATGCTGGTCGCCCAGTTGCGGACACGGGCCGGCGGAGACAGCCTTGCCGTCATCGTCTGCCACCATCCTTCGAAATACGGCGGGGCGGCCGCGGAGCCGAAACGGGAAGCGGCGGTCCGCCGCCTGGCGGCCCTGGGCGACTCGCTGCGGCTCGAAGGCTGGACGCGGCAGGTGGCCATCGGCGACTTCAACGACACGCCCGACGCTCCCCTGTATCAGATTTTAGCGCAATATTATGTTAACTTGGCGGAGCCGCTGGCAGAAGAAGGCGAAGGCAGCATCCGCTTCGAGGGCTGCTGGGAGTTGATCGACCAGTGCTTCGTCTCGCCGGCGCTCGCCCCCAAGGCCCGGTTCCGCGTCTGCCACCTCCCCTTCCTGACTGCGCACGACGGCGCCTACGCCGGTCAGAAACCCCTGCGCACCTACTCCGGCCCCCGCTACTTGGGCGGTGTCAGCGACCACCGCCCCGTCCTGCTGCGTCTGGACTTTTAATGAAAAAAGTATTACATTTGTAAGCTATGCGCAAATAAAACAAATCACATAATCAACACGAATCATGAAAGAAAAGATTGCAGCAAAATTCCAGGAGTGCTTCGGCGGCGAAGGCGCGTTCTTCGCTTCTGCGGGCCGCATCAACCTGATCGGTGAGCACACCGACTACAACGGCGGTTACGTCTTCCCCGGCGCCATCGACAAGGGCATCATGGCCGAGATCAAGCTCAACGGACACGACAAGGTCCGCGCCTACTCCCTCGACTACGACGAGTACACGGAGTTCGGCCTGAAGGAAGAGGACAAGCCCGCGCAGCAGTGGGCCCGTTATATCTTCGGCGTCTGCCGCGAGACCATCAAGCGTGGCGGCAAGGTGGCCGGATTCGACACCGTCTTCGCGGGCGACGTGCCCCTGGGCGCCGGCCTTTCGTCTTCGGCGGCCCTCGAGAGCACCTTCGCCTTCGCGATCAACGAGCTGAATGCCAACGGTATCGACAAGTTCGAGCTCGCCAAGATCGGCCAGAGCACGGAGCACAACTACTGCGGTGTGAAATGCGGCATCATGGACCAGTTCGCCTCCTGCTTCGGCAAGGCCGGATGCCTCATCCGCCTCAACTGCAAGACCCTCGAATACAAGTATTTCCCCTTCGATCCGGAGGCCGCCGGCTACAAGCTGGTCCTGATCGACAGCTGCGTCAAGCACGAGCTCGCCTCGTCGGCGTACAACAAGCGCCGCGCGTCCTGCGAGAATGCGGCCGCCGCGATCCGCCGCAACCACCCGGAGGTGGAATTCCTCAGCGACGCGAAACGCGTATGGTTGGAGGAAGTGCGCGCCGAGATCCCCGAGGAGGACTTCCTGCGCGCCGAATACGTCATCGGCGAAGTGCAGCGCGTGCTGGATGTCTGCGACGCCCTGGAGCGCGGCGACTATGAGACCGCCGGCGAGATGATGTACCAGACCCACTTCGGCATGAGCAAGCTGTACGAGGTGAGCTGCGAGGAGCTGGATTTCCTCAACAAGCTCGCGCGCAAGATGGATGTCAGCGGCTCGCGGGTGATGGGCGGCGGCTTCGGCGGCTGCACCATCAACCTGGTCAAGAAGGAGCTCTGCCAGCCCTTCATCGATGCAGCCGTGGAGCAGTTCACCGCGAAGTTCGGGCACGCCCCGAAGGTCTACCCCGTCGTGATCAGCGACGGCGCCCGCCGGCTGTAGGGTATAGTATTAAAGCAAAAAAGAAGGGGTCCGATTCGTTTCGGACCCCTTCCTGTTTGCAAAACAACCCAAGCTTATTTGCTCTTTACGGTGTAGAAGAATGTTGTGGAGGCCTGGGTGCCGTTGTTGTCGTTATAGGTCAAGGTAACCTTCACGTTGCCGGATGCCTTGGCCTTGAATACGATACACTGGTGGTAACGGTTTCCGTCGTTGACGACCGGCCGGTTCTCCACGGTTACGGACATGGCGGTAGGGTTGTTGTTCTCTATGGTCATGCAATCGTTGAAGAACTCGAGAATCTTGTTGGCGTCCTTGTTGAACAGCCAGTAAACATCCTCTTCTCCGACGAACGGATACTGGTAATAACTCAGTCCCGCTTCATACCAATAACTCGTGAAGGCTGCTTCGCAGGCACTGTAGAAATACTTGGTGTAAGAAAACTCCTTGTCGCTGTCCGAAAATCCTATATGGACAGTTGCCGACGCAACGCCGCCAACCTTGACATCCACCTGTCCCATATAGGATCCCTTATACACGTTTTCCAGACTTATATACTGGCTAGTCCCATTTATATGATAATTGTTGGCTTGCGTGACATACTTTCCATGGGTATCATCGTACAGCCGGAAATACGTCGACGTGCCCTTGGTCAGGGCAAGCGCGTTATTGAATGTTGGCGATGACGCACTGAAGGAGCTGTAGCTTGTGCTATATCGCAGGCTATAGGTCGGTGAATTGGCCCTGAATTTCACGGTTTTGAGAAGTTCTCCGGCATAGTAGAAGGAGACGTTGCCGATGTACCATCCCTGTGTGCGTTTCACGGCCTTGACTTTGTAAACCTGATAGACTCCGGACGGGGCGGAAGATGCGCCGTAGAAATCGATGGATGCGGAGAAATACTCCGACCCGGAAGTGACGTTTGCGCTGAGTCCGGAAGTCGTATAGACATATTGCTTGTTCAGGTTGTCATACACCTGGAAGACATATGTGTTGGTCTCGTTGTCGTCATACGTGAAAGTAAATTCGCTGGACGTATATTCCGAATTACTGTAGTATAGCACATAGCGGGTCTTTACCTTGACGGTGAACGTCCGGTCGAGGGTGATGCCGTAATGGCTGTACTGGACCCGCCAAGTTGTCTCTCCCGCCTTCTTCGCCGAGATGAGGATATCCGCATTGTTCGACGCCAGGCTAACCTCCGCGATGGAGGCATCGCCTCCGGTGATGGATAGGTAAGTGGGATCCAGCATCTCATATTCTCCGGTATCCGCATGACCGATGTAAAGGCGCTCTGTTTTTCCGGCAATGACCTCTACCTTCTGTCCGCTAGGCAGGACAGTGTAAGAATCCAGCCACAGATTGAGCGGACGGGGATAATAGAAAACGACCTCTTGCGAGAAGTTGATTCCCTGCGCCTCGTCCTTGTAGGTCACGGTCCCGCCGAAGAAACCGTCTTTCCTGATGACAACCCGCCAGAAGGACGTGTAGGTCTCAAGCGTATAGGTGTCGGACGACATGTGACCGGCGTGGAACATAGCCGCTTCCTTGCCGAAGGTTCCTTCTGTGACGATGCGGCTGTTGGCGGTATCGTACAGGCGGAGATAATAGGATTGGTTGGTATAGGATAGCTGGAAAGGACCCGTATAGTCCTGCCAGTAAGCGGTTTCCAGCATGGACATCGCGATCTGGAGCTTCAGGACGGGAGCGGCGCCGATGGTCACCTTGCAGGATGCGCTGTGCTCGTTGCCCTTGTCCTTGTTGCGGGCGATGACGACGATGTTGCAGCTTATGCCGAGGATGTCGGACTTGGCGATGACGTTACCCTCCTGATCCACGTCCGCTACGCTGGTGTTGTCGGACCCCCAGAAGTAATCCACGTTGCTCGCGTCCGAAGGCTGTACCGTCGCCGTGAGTTTCGCCGTCTGGCCCTTCTGCATCCTCAGGGAGCTCTGGTCCAGGCTCACGCCCGTCACAGGGACGAACGGCTTGACCGTCACGGTGCAGGTGGCTTTCTTCGTCGGATCCATCACGCTGGTGGCCGTGATGGTGGCCGTGCCGGGCTTCTCTGCATAGACGGTTCCGGATTCAACGCTCAGGCTGATGACGCTCTCGTCGGAGATGCTCCAGACGAGCTTCTTGTCGGCGGCGTTGGACGGGCTGACGGTTACGGTCAGCACGTCGGTATAGCCCTCGATGATGGTCATCTTCGTCTTGTCGAACGTCACGCTGCTCACGGGGACCGGCGGAAGGACGGTGACCTTGCAGGACACGGAGTCGGCCTGGTAGTTCTCGGTCTCGCCCACGCGGGCCCAGATGTAGGTCTCGCCCTCCTTCACGGCCGTGACGTCGCCCTTGTCGCTGACGGTCGCAACGGAAGGATCCTCGCTGCGGAACGTGACCACGCCGCCGTCGCTCAGCGAGTAGCACAAGGCCACCGCCAGGCGCTGGGTGTCGCCCTCCGTCAGGGTCAGGCTCGTCTTGGACAGGTGCAGGTCGGGATCCAGCTTCCAGTCACTGCCGCCCGAGC
>JAEEGI010007533.1_pt1 | contig 24365 bp, 24 predicted proteins | sample 8958751 | NCBI WGS metagenome assembly JAEEGI01 (sample SAMN16246545, study PRJNA631951) | gut metagenome | biome: gut microbiome; feature: rumen; material: KS-attached | host: Bos | place: Iran: Karaj | collected 2018-10
CTTATACGCTTGTGGACACTGTGTAAGACGTTCGTTATCCAATAGGATAGCCTACGCAGTGGTGGTTGAAGCAAGAAGCTCCGACTTCAAATACGAAGTATTAAGTCGGAGTAGTTCACTAGACTTACTAAGATGATAGTTAGCGATAAGCAAAAGCTAAAACAAACGATAAATTTTATATAATTGTCCCAACCACACATGTATGTTAACATTTTCATCAATAGAAGATAGCTAACTGCAGTGCTGACTGGAAAACCAGAGGTAAGTTAATTTTAGCTTACCTCTATTTTTTTAGTCGAAAGGAGAAAAGGAAAATGTTTAAAAGAGAAAATTTAAAGAAAAAATCATTATTAACAAAGGTGGTAGCTTTAGGACTAACACTTACATTTTTACCAGGATTACTTATAGGATGTTCTTCAAAGTCAGAAGCAAGTGAAGTAAAAAAGATTGTTATAGGTTCAGGTAATTCTTATAATCCATATTGCTATATTGATGAGAGTGGTAATGCAGTAGGTTATGAATATGATGTGTTAGCAGCGATTGATGAATTGCTTCCTCAATATGAATTTGAATATAAGAGCATGGCATTTGATCAGATTTTATTATCTTTAGATTCTGGAAAGATAGATGTAGCTGCGCATCAATATGAATATACTGATGAAAGAGCTTCAAAGTATCTATTCTCAGATGAATCATATACATCATATATTACATACATTTCGGTTTTATCTGATGATAATGAAATTAATGGATTAGAAGATTTGGCAGGACAAAGAGTTCGAGCTGGTGGTGCAACATCTGCTACTACTCAGATTTTAAAGAAGTGGAATGCGGATCATCCAGGCAAGGAAATTATAATTGTTAATTCTGATAGCAGTACAGATGAGGAACTTGTTGCAGCACTTAAAAATGGCGCCGATAGAGCAACTGTTTCAAAGAAGAGTGATATAGCTAAGTTAAATTCAAACTATAGTGATGATGGTAATGATTGGATAAAGGCTGTTGGCGAACCTGTTAATAATTCTCAGACATATTATTTATATAAGCAGGGAAATAGTGAATTAAAGGAAGCTATTGACGGAGCGTTAAAAACTTTAAAGGAAAATGGTACATTATCTGAACTTGCAATTAAGTGGGTTGGTTATGATGTAACAGAAAGTGAGTAAATATGGGAGATTATTTTAGTATTGATAGATTCTTAGTAAGAATAGGTCAGATAACTCCCTATGTATTAGTAAATTTCAAAATGGTTTTTTGGGCAATGCTAATTGGCACAATTTGTGCCATTGCACTTGCCATACTTCGATTAAAAAAGATACCTGTTATTGAGCAGATTTTAATTGTCTTTATTTCTTATATGAGAGGTACACCATTACTTGTGCAAATGTGTGTAGCTTACTATGGTATTCCAATTGTTTTTGGAAATCTTATTTATAATGCTTTTGGAATAAATCTTAATAGATTAGACGCTTTAGTGTTTGTAATTATTGCTTTTATTCTAAATGAAGCTGCCTTTCTTGGAGAGATTTTTAGGGGAGCTATTCTTTCAGTTCCAACAGTTCAAACAGAAGCTGGATTGTCAATTGGTATGACAAGATTGCAAATTTTATTTCGAATCGTATTACCACAGGCTATTAATGTAGCTATTCCGCAATATGGCGTTGACCTTATTGGCGTTTTTCATAATACAGCACTAGCTTTTACCTTAGGAGTGCTTGATATGATGTCTAGAGCAAGGACATTGGGAGTTTCTACAGGACATACACTTGAGGGCTTTGTTGTTGTAGCCATAATTTATATCATTATAAGCTTGATTTTAAAAGCTTTATTTTATCTATTAGAGAAGAAATTACAATATGGAAGAAGGTGATTAGATGGGGTTTAATTTTAGTTATTTTGTGACTTCATTTAAACAGGCTCTTTTGTATGCCCCAGTTACGATTAAGATTATGCTTGTTACATTTGTAGTGAGTTTTATTATAGGAACAATAATTGGTGCTGTAAGATTTTATAAAATTCCTTTTTTTTCAAAATTCTTTTCCATATTTGTAACTATATATATGGGATTGCCAGTTACAGTTGCATTAGTTCTTTATAATTTAATCTTTCTTACATGTTATAACGACTTTGCTAATTTCTTTCATATAAATAAGCAAATAAGTGATATTAACCCTATATTTGTAGCTTATATAGCTTTAATTGCGGCTTATTCATGCAATTTTAGCGAAACTGTAAGAGGTAATTTAAGAAGTATAGACAAGACTCAATTTGAAGCAGGATATTCTATAGGACTAACTAAACTTCAGACTTTTAGAAATATTATTTTCCCGCAAATGATTCCAAACATGGTTCCTGGCTTACTTAATAACTTGATTGGTGTATTAAAGGGAACCAATCTGGTATCAACTATAGGAATTACAGAAGTAATGGTAGCAGCTCTGTACCCATGTCAGGAGACATATAGCTATTTAGAAGGATATCTTGCAGCAGCAGCGATTTACTGGATTATAGGAATTGTAATTGAAAATATTGGACATTTTGTAAGTAAATTTTCTTCAAAGAATAATAAAGAGGTTTGGAATTATGATTGAATTAAAAAATGTAAAAAAGAAATTTGGAAACAACGAGGTTTTACATGATGTTTCTTTAAGTGTAAATGATGGAGAGGTGGTGGTTTTACTTGGGCCTAGTGGTTCTGGAAAGACAACATTTCTTAGATGTATAAATTTTTTAGAGAGAGCAGATGCTGGTGTTTTAAAATTTGATGAAGAGGAGATAGATTTAAAGAGGGCAAAGAAAAAGCAGATACTAGATATTAGAAGAAACAGCGCCTTTGTCTTTCAAAATTATGGTTTGTTTAATAATAAGACTGCACTTCAAAATATAATGGAAGGATTAATAGTGGTGCAAAAGCGTTCTAAAGAGGAGGCAAGAAAGATTGCACTTGATAGTCTTGATTGGGTTGGCCTAAAGGATAAGGCGGATTACTACCCTTCACAATTATCAGGTGGTCAGCAACAAAGAGTGGGAATTGCAAGAGCGGTGGCACTAAATCCTAAGTTTATATTATTTGATGAACCAACTTCAGCCCTTGATCCTGAACTTGTTGGGGAGACTTTGTCCGTTATAAAAAAGGTGGCAAAGAAGGGCATCACTATGATAATCGTAACTCATGAAATGTCTTTTGCCCAGGAAGTGGCAGATAGAGTCATCTTTATGGATGGTGGCGTCGTAGTGGAAGAGGGAGCGCCAGACGAGGTCTTCTATAAGCCTAAAGAAGAAAGAACAAAGAAGTTTTTAGCAAGGATTTTGCAGAAGGATATGTATTATATCTGATGGTGAAGTGGTAATACCGAAGGTGATTTAATTCTATAGGTGTGGGTTATGACAAACTATATTCAGTCGGGGTACAAGCTCCGACTGAAAATTTTTTTAAAAAACTGTTGACACTGTGTCAATCATGTTGTATATTCAAATTGTGATTGACACAGTGTCAACAAAAACATTTGCCATACATTTAGGAAAGGAGCTAATAATGAAAGAGACAAAATTAGCTAAGATCGCACTTGGTGCATGGGCTTGGGGTAATGATGGTACTTTTGGTGATGAATTAAGTATTAATAGCCTTAAGCCGATTTTTGACAGAGCTATGGAGAACGGACTTAATCTTTGGGATACAGCATATGTATATGGAATGGGAACTTCTGAGAAGACCTTGGGACATTTTTTAAAAGGTCTTGATAAGAATTCTTATGTGATTTCAGATAAATTCACACCACAGGTTGCTAATTATTCTTCAAAGACTGCAGTTAAGGATATGTTAGAGATTGAATATAACAATCTTGGCATTGATAAGATGGACATTTTCTGGTTACATAATACAGTAGATAGAATTAAGTGGATTACAGAGATTGCTCAGTATTTTGAGGGCGATTTAGATGCTCCAATTATTGGCGTTTCTAATCACAATTTATCTGAGATAAAAGAAGCTGATAAGATTTTAAAGGAGCATGGCCTAAGACTTGGTGCGGTTCAGAACCATTACAGTTTAATTAACAGATCATCTGAGGATTCAGGAATTCTTGATTTTTGTAGGGAAAATGATATTTATTTCTTCTCATACATGGTTTTAGAGCAGGGAGCACTTTCTGGAAAATATAATAAGAATCATCCAATGCCTGCTAATTCTGATAGAGCTAGAATCTATAATCCGGTTCTTGATAAGCTTGAAATTATGAATGAGAAATTAAGAGTATTATCAGATAAATATGATGTATCTCCTGCACAGATTCCAGTTGCTTGGGCAATTGCAAAGGGTACATTACCTATTATCGGAGTAACTAAGGTTGAACATGTAGATGATGCCTTAAAGGCTATGAACATTTCCCTATCAGAGGATGATATTAAGGATTTAGAGAATCTAGCAGACAGCTTAAATTTTAATCTTGTAAGAATGTGGGAAAAGAAGATGGAATAATTAAGTAACAAATATTTTTACTCATGGATTGACACACTGTCAACAATTCGTTACTCTTATAATAAGCTAAAGATTGGAGATTAATTATGGCAGTTGAATTAAAAGAGACAATCGATAAAAGACGAGAAGAGATTATGGATGCTTGCGAAAGACTTTATGAAACTAAAGGCTTTCATGAGATTACAATTAAGGATATAAGTATAGAAACTTCCTTTTCACGTCCCTCGATTTATAATTATTTTCAGACTAAAGAGGAGATTTTTCTAGGAATTTTAACTAGAGAATACCTTAAGTGGAATGCCAGTTTGAAAGTTATTAGTACATATGAAAATGTACTAACTAAGGAGCAATTTATAGAAAAGATAGCAAAATCTTTAGATGAGAGAAAGACGCTTTTAAAGATTTCTGCAATGAATCTCTATGAAATCGAAGAAAAGAGTCGTGATGAGCTGCTTGTTGAATATAAAAGAGTATTTAAAGATAGTGTTGCTTTATTTAACGATTGTTTAAAGAAACATTTTCCTAAAATAAAGGAAGATAAAAGAAATGAGATTAGATATGCCTTTTTCCCATACATGTACGGGGTTTACCCATATGCTTATCCAACAAAGAAGCAACTTTTAGCTATGGATAAGGTGGAATTAGACTATGTGAAAGTGACAATTTATGAGTTGATTTATACATTTTTAAAATTATTATTGGTGTAAGGAGGTAGAATATGAGTATTACAGTAAATTTAAGGTACAAGGGAGAAAATGGTGCAGCAACTGCATTTGCAAAGGAAATGATCAGTTCTGGTACAGTTGAGGTTATTAGAAATGAGGCTGGTAACTTAAGATATGAATATTACACATCTTTTGATGATCCGGAAACTGTGCTATTAATAGATAGTTGGGAGAGCCAGGAGGCTATTGATATTCATCATGCTTCACCAATGATGGCAACTATCGCCGCCCTTCGTGAAAAATACGACCTTCATATGAGCGTGGAGCGTTTTGTTTCAGATGAAAATATTTCAGAAAAAGATAAAGCATTTATAAGAAAGTAGGTAAAATTATGGAAGAGAAAATAGTTCAGACAGCAGGTAGACAACAACTAGGAGAGATTGCTCCGGAATTTGCACATTTTAACGATGATGTATTATTTGGCGAGAACTGGAACAATCATGACATCGATTTAAAGACTAGAACCATAATTACAGTGGTTGCCCTAATGGCTCAAGGAATCACAGATAGCAGCCTAAAGTACCATCTTGAAAATGCAAAGAATCATGGCGTTACACGAAAGGAAATGGCAGCTATAGTAACTCACGTAGCTTTTTATGCCGGCTGGCCAAAGGCTTGGGCAGTGTTTAATTTGGCTAAGGAAGTTTATGGCGAGGATGTAGATAGTTTGGCAAAGGAAGTTAACGGCGAGGATGTAGAGAGTTTGGCAAAGGAAGTTAGCGGGGAAGCCAAAGAGAATTTGGTGCAAACTAAAGAGTCTTATGAAAAAACTATATTCTTCCCAGTTGGAGAGCCTAATCCTTATGGAAAATTCTTTGATGGACAAAGCTATCTTGCTCAAGTTTCAGATAAGCAGGTTCCTTTATTCAATGTGACATTTGAACCAGGATGTAGAAATCATTGGCACATTCATCATGCCAAAAGCGCAGGTGGTCAGATGTTAGTTTGCGTTGGTGGTAAGGGCTTTTATCAGGAATGGGGCAAAGAACCAGTGTTAATGACACCTGGAACTGTGGTAAATATTCCTGCCGAAGTAAAACATTGGCATGGTGCCGTAGATAATTCTTGGTTCTCACACTTAGCAATTGAAGTTGAAGGTGAGGACACAAGCAATGAGTGGTTAGAGGCAGTTTCAGAAGAGGATTATAGAAAAGTTAATGAAGCTTACAACAAATAATTTGTAAATTAATGTGTGTATTGGTCAGGGCTAGCGCCCTGACCTTTCTAAAGATATAGTTTTATATATTGTTGGAGTATTATAATATTTACTAGAAATTTTCAGAACAGGAGTATCCATATGCAAACCAATACTCACCTTGCAGTTGGCGCTTGCCTAGGGCTTACATTAACTTTGGCAGCACCGATGGAAATCACGGTTCTTGGGCTTTGTGCCACTAGCATAGGCGCTATAATTCCGGATATAGATATTGATGGAACAGGTAAGAAGGAAACAAAATACATTATCATGGGAATCTCGGCTACACTGGCCATAGTGCCAGTGCTTGCCGGGCTTGTTTGTATGCCAGAAATTTTTGTTTGTTTAAAAGAAACATCTTTTTTGAGTCTGATATCTAGCACAGCAGCCAAGAGTATAATAAGTTGGAGCTACATAGCCTTTCTAATTAGCACCATTATGGGCTTTGCACTGTTTATCGGCCTTTGCGCATTTTCAAATAAAACGGATCACAGAACTTTCAGTCATTCGTTTATGGGAATGGCTTTATTTACATTTTCAATAGTACTAATAAATCCGATGGCAGCAGGCTTCTTCCTGGTTGGATATCTTTCCCACATAGGACTAGACTTGCTAAATTACAGGCCTGTAAAGCTCTTGTACCCGAAGAAAAGTGGCTTTAGCTTTAGGCTTTGTTATTCGAAGAGCAGATTTAGTTTGAATTTGTTAATTTTTAGCGTGATTATTCTAATTATTGAGAGTATAATGAAGGCGTGCTTATAAACATTGAAAAAAAGAGACATGCACAAAGGAAAGAGGAAAAATCATGGAGAATATTTTTAATGACAGCAACGTAAATATTGATGAATACAGGCCTGACAGCCCTGGAGTCATTATGGCTAAAAGGATAACAAAGCTAAAAAAATATAAGTCGATATTAATACTTTTTATAGTTTTTTTAATTCTTACACATTTACTTGTGAAGACTGCTAATTTAATGCTATTTATAATCGCTTTTGCGGCTTTTATTTTAGCAAGCTCATGTTTATTTATTTACGAAACAAAATTACAAAAAGAGCTAGAAGAATTGCCGGAAGAAGAGAAGTTTAACCTCAATTATTATAATTTATATAAAAATGTAAAAAAGCCAGGTTTGGTCAAAAATAATGTTTTGATGGCCCTTGCTATTAATGGTGCCTTGCTTAAAAATAGGGAGATTACAAGACAGGCCCTTGAGCTTATGAGTGCTAATTATCAGCCGGAGATTTTATATAAGTTAAAAAATTGGCTTTCATCTGATTCTTGCGAGATTTCTGAGGCGGAGTTGCGTCGCTATAAGTCGCCTCATCCAATTGCTAGGATTGCAATTTTAATTTATGCTTTGTCAGGATATTTATTTCTATATGCATATATAGACGATTACATTCCAATTGGGGCTTATAAAGCATTTGCCCTTTATGAAAGCATTTTCTATAGCATTATGATAGCTGCTTTTTGTGTTATCGTTATCAATGTTATATATAATATAATTAATAGAAATAAGATTTATGTAAATAGTCCTATAAAAGATAATACTAAAAGAATTGTTCTCTTGATTTTATTAGCTTTGATTTTCATTTCTATTTTTATGACAAATAGTTTTTCACAGTATTTCTTTGGAATGTAAAGGCAGTTGAAGTCATGCAGGACTTCTTTTAAATTCAGGAAAAGCGGTGATTTTATGCATATAGATAAGTTAAAGTATTACATCGATTTGTACGAGTGTAAAAATTTTACCGAGACAGCTAAGAAAAATTTCATATCCCAAGCGGCCCTAAGCCAGTTTATCAGCTCCCTTGAAAAGCAGTTTGGTCTATCACTTTTTGATAGAAGCCAAACTCCTATAAAGCCCACAGCGGCAGGCACAAGCCTCTATGAGGAGAGCAAGATTTTATATAAACAGTACGAGTACATGCTTGAGCGAATGGATCGAATCAAGACCGAAAGTATGCCAGCCCTTCGCATTGCCTACTCTTCGCCGGTGGATATTCAGGCTCTGCTTCCTATTGTCTCAAGATTTAAGGAAAGCTATCCAGATGCGGAACTAAAGCTAAACCGCATCACCTTAAAGGAAGCGGATGAGTACATTTCAAAGGAACTCTGCGATTTGGTGGTTTCTTTTTCAACGGAATTTATTGACAACAAGCACACGAAATTCAAGGTTCTAAAAGAAGGCCGCTACATGGCTGTGGTGGGAAAGGGCCATGATTTGTTTGATAAAAATGTAATCACAACCGAGGAACTCTACAAGTATCCACTAATTATGCTAAGTAAAGACGTTATTGGTAATCTCTATGACAAGATGCTTGAGAGAGTAAAAGAAGATGGATTTAAACCTATGATTGAGAAAACTGTGGATGACATTGAGTCAGAGATGTTTTCAATTATTACAGATGGTTTTATAGGTTTCGCACCGGAAAGCCAGAGTCTATCTGACTTTGGAGATTCCATAAGGATGATTCCGATTGATGGCAGTAGCCATAAATACTGCATTGCAGCTTGTTATCTAAAGGAGAACACAAACCAGACCTTAAAGGCATTTCTTGAACTTATATAATTAGATTGATAATTAAAGAAATGAGAAATTACAAGAGCAAGCTATAAAGAATATTGAACTAAGGAAATAAAAAAGATGAAGACAGTTAAAAAAATACTAAAAATAGTTGCAATTCTTATTGCTGCATTTATAATACTTGGAATTTTATTTGTTATAGTGATGAGGGCTTGCAACTATTTGCATCACAAAAGCATGTATAAGCATGGGGTAAACGAATCATCTTATATTGAATTAAATGGACAAAAGCAATTTGTAACAATTAAGGGAGAAAATAGAAATAATCCAGTAATTATCTATCTTCATGGTGGTCCAGGAGGCGCTGATAGCTACATGAATTACTGCTTTACAGATTATCTTACTGATGAATATACTGTTGTTTCTTGGGATCAGAGAGGTTGTGGCAGAACTTATTATAAAAATGCCAAGGCTGACCCATTAAATAAGACTGTAACTTTTAGTCAGTCCTTAGAGGATTTAGATGCATTAGTAAAATATGTATGTGATAAATTAAATCAGGATAGTGTAATAATTATGGGACATTCTTACGGCACAGTTCTTGGCAGTGTTTATGCTAATAGCCATGAGGATTTAGTAAAGGCATACATTGGCGTTGGCCAGTTTATTTCTATAGAAGATGGAGATCTTTATAGTTATGAAGATGCATTAAAAAAGGCTAAAGAATCTAATATGGATACAAAAGACCTTGAAAAAGCTTATGAAAATTATTGTAAGAAACCGGGAATTATGTCATTAATTGCCCTAAGACAGGAAAGTGATAAATATCATCCTGTAACTAAAAAAGCAGACCAGTTTGGACGAGCACTTTTTTCACCTTCTGCAGGAATATTAGATTTAAAATGGTTTATGAAGCAGATGACTGATACACAAAAATATGTCTTGTTAAATCATGAACTTTTTGAATATACCTTGGCTTTTAATGCCTATGATAGACTGGATTATTCAATGCCTGTGTGCTTTATTTCTGGAGAGCAGGACTTTGTTTGTCCGCTAGATAGTGTTTCTAAATATTATGAAGCAGTTAATTCACCATTGAAAAAAATGTATATTATAAAGGATTGTGGTCATGATGTTCATTATGCCAATCCAAGAGAATTTTGCGAAGATGTTAAGGAATTCTTAAAAAGTTGGTGAAAGACATTCAAAGGATGCCTAAGATTTTCTTTGAAAATGTGCTAATTATCTGTAATTTACAATAATAAATAAAAATTATATCTCATGATAAGAAATAGATATAATACCTAATAAAAGGGCTTGTCATAAATTAAATTTATGACAAACCCTTTCTTTTTTGTATTTTACCTAAAGCTTTTTAGATATTATACTCCTCTTATAATAAAGATTTGCAAAGCTTTAAAGAAACATTTAAAAGGAGATAATTTATGAAGAGTTCAGTTATAGGTTTCCCAAGAATTGGAAAGAATAGAGAGTTAAAATTTGCAACAGAAAAATATTTCAGAAAGGAAATCTCAAAAGAGGAGTTAATTAACACAGCAAAAGAGATTAGAAAAGAAAATCTTCTTTGTCAAAAAGCGACAGGAATTGATTATATTTCCGTAAATGATTTTTCTTTTTATGATAATTTCCTTGATTTAGCTTTCAGCTTTAATGTAATTCCTAAAAAATTTAAGGAATTATCTTTGAATAAAATAGACACATATTTTGCTATGGCAAGAGGCTTTGAAGATGAGACTAGAAGTGTTAAGGCACTTGCCATGAAGAAGTGGTTTAATACAAATTATCATTATATTGTTGCTGAAATTGAGGATGACACTTGTATCAGTCTTGATAGTGAAAAGTATCTTGAAGAAATTCACTTTGCAAATAGTCTTGGAATTACTCCAAAACTAAATCTTATTGGTCCTTATACATTTTTTAAGCTAGTTAGATTTACAGGAAAGAAAGGACTTGAAAGCTTTTACGAGCCAGTGCTTAAGGCATATCTTGATTTAATTGAGGAGCTAAAGGGCCAGGACATTAGCTATCTTTCCCTTGAAGAACCAGCCCTTGTAGCTGACCTAACATCAGAAGATAAAGATCTTTTTGAAAATATTTACACTAGGATTTTAGCTAACAAGGATAATTTAAAAGTACTTCTCCAAACATATTTTGGGGATGTGAGAGATATCTATGTGGATTTATTAAAGTATGATTTTGATGCCTACGGCCTTGATTTTGTGGAGGGAGTTAAGACTTTTGACTATGTTAAAAACTATGGCTTTCCAAAGAATAAGACACTCTTTGCTGGTATTGTAAATGGCAAGAATATCTGGAAGAATAATTACAAAATAAGCCTAGAACTAATCACTAATTTACTAAAAATCACAGAGGCCGAAATTGTAATTAACACAAGCTGTTCAATGCTTCATGTACCTTTGACACTTGAATCAGAAACAGATTTAGCTTTTGAATATAAGAGACATTTTGCCTTTGCTTATGAAAAGTTAAAGGAGTTAGCCGAGCTAAAGAATCTTTCAGAATTAGTGCTTAAAGAGAATACTGTTTTAGATTTAGCACTTACAGATCTAAACTCCGCTTTGAATAAAAAAGACATCTACATCTACAACCAAAGTCTCTTTAACGGCCGCGTAAACAGCGTAAATCCTAAGGTAAAGGAACGTCTAGCAAATATTAAGGAAGAGGATTTTACTAGACTCCCTGAGTTTAATGAGCGTGCTAAGATTCAAAGAGAAGTCCTTAACTTACCGGATTTTCCAACTACAACAATTGGTTCTTTCCCACAGACTAAGGATGTAAGAGAGAATAGAAAGCTTTACAGACAGGGTCTTATAAACGAAGAGACATACAAGAATTTCATCAAGGAAAAGATTAAGGACTGCATAAAGCTTCAGGAAGAATTAGACCTAGACGTACTTGTCCATGGTGAGTTTGAAAGAAACGACATGGTGGAGTATTTTGGTGAGCACCTAGATGGATACATTTTCACAAAAAATGCATGGGTTCAGTCCTATGGTAGCCGCTGCGTGAAGCCACCAATTATCTGGGGTGACGTAAGCAGAAAAGAGGCTATCACTGTGGATTGGTCAAGCTACTCAAATTCCCTCACTAATAGAGAGGTAAAGGGCATGCTTACAGGTCCTGTGACTATTCTTAACTGGTCTTTCCCTCGTGAAGACATTACAAAGGAAGAGATGACTAATCAGCTTGCCCTTGCAATTCGAGACGAAGTTTTAGACCTTGAGGCGGCGGGTCTTAAGATTATTCAGATTGATGAGGCGGCCCTTCGCGAAAAGCTTCCACTTCGTAAATCCGATTGGTACAGCGAGTATCTTGACTGGGCAATTAAGAGCTTCAGGCTTGTGACTAGCGGCGTGAAGCCGGAAACTCAGATTCACACTCACATGTGCTATAGCGAGTTTAATGACATCATTCCTGCCATTGATGCCATGGATGCAGACGTTATTAGCTTTGAGGCTTCTCGTTCTGATCTTGTGATTTTGGATGCCTTACGAAAGAACAACTTTAAGACTGCCGTAGGCCCTGGAGTTTACGACATTCACAGCCCTCGTGTGCCATCTACTGATGAGATTTTTAATGCTTTAAAGAAAATGTTATCTAAGCTTGATAGTAAGAAGCTTTGGGTGAACCCTGACTGCGGCCTTAAGACAAGAGGCGAGAAGGAGACCGTTGAGAGTTTAAGAAACTTAGTAGCAGCAGCAAAGTTATTAAGGGAGACAGAAGGACAGATAGCAGAAGATGGACAGAAATCTAGCAAGGTAAAGTCCGCTTAAGATAAATTTATAATGACTTATAAGCCTTGGCGCCAGCTTTATATACGGATAAACACTAACTGGCGCCAGCTTTTTTCCCTCTAGTGATATATTTTTACAAAAAATAATTATTACAATATATACAATTATTGACTAAAATGCTAGTATAAATATAGGTATGCGAATTAAATAATTTTCCTATATATGCATAGAAAGTGTATATTTTTGGACTGCTTATAGATTTGAAAAAAATTTACTAGGGGGAGTTTTTATGGACGAGATGGTCAGATATTATTATTTTTTTACAGGAAGAGTACAAAGTGTAGGATTTAGATATAAAGCCAGCCTTTTAGCCCAGGCCTACAAATTAACTGGCTTTGTAAAAAATGAATATGACGGCTCTGTTAGCCTAGAGGTTCAAGGTCCAGAAGAGACAATTGATCAGTTTGTGGAGGAGTTAAGAACCGATAGAGTTATTCGAATTTACTCCATGTCTAAGGAAAGATTGGATTTAGTGGAAGGGGAAAAGGGCTTTAAGGTAGAGTTTTAATCCTTAAATAAAAATGCAAATAATTCGCAAAAGTTATTGACAACATTTTTTATGGTGCTATAATATGCAATTGAATTGCAAATTGCAAATGACTTGCAAATTTGCCAATTCATAGAATTTATCTAATAACGGCTATCATATAGGAGGATATTATGGCATCACAGCGTATAAAGATCATACTTGCCTGCACAGAATGCGGCGACAGAAATTACACAACAACAAAGAATAAAAGACTTCATCCAGAGCGAATGGAAGTAAGAAAGTATTGTAAAAGACTTAAGAAGTACACTATTCACAAGGAGACAAAGTAATGAGTTTATTTAGTAAGAAAAGGATACCAGTAGTGCTTATTACTGGTTATTTAGGTTCCGGCAAGACTACATTTTTAAACAACTTACTTGCCTTTGAGAATAGAAAAATCGCCCTTGTTGTTAACGACATGGGTAAGGTCAACATCGACGCTAAGCTTATTAAGAACGAGACTATGAAAAAAATGGACACAAAGATGATTGAGCTTAGTAACGGTTGCATTTGCTGTACACTTCGCGATGAGTTTATGGTGGAGATTGAAAACCTTGCAAAGATTAAGGACCTTGATGCCATCTTTGTTGAAGCTTCTGGAATCAGTGAGCCCGCTAATATCGCTCAGTCTTTCCTAGCTTACGAAGAGACTAACAAGAAGGCCAACTTCTTCCTTTCAAGAATCATCACTCTTGTGGATGCAGACAGAATCAATAAGGAATTCCTCTTCGACATTCAGGAGCATCTTAAGGAAAATGTGACAGAGGCCAATAAGAAAGCTAGTTCAAACCTCAAACTTCGCATTGACGACAACGTAGATCTAGATGACGACAACACTGAGGATGACCCTGACATTATAAATCTAGTTATGGACCAGATTGAATTTTGTAACTGTATAGTTTTGAATAAATGCGACTTAGTTAGTTCTGAGGCCTTGCTTGAGGTTAAGAATCTAATTAAGAAGTTACAGCCTGAGGCAGAGATTATTGAGAGTATTTTTGGTAAGGTAAACTACGATAGAATCCTTAATGGAGCTAGCTTTGATTATGAGAAGGCTATGAATTCTTCTGCAATTCAAAGAGCTCTTAAGGAGAGTGCGGAGGGTAAGAAAAGTGAGCAGGATGAATACGGAATTGACTCCTTTGTTTTTGAAGAAAAACGACCTTTTGTTAGAGAAAAGTTCATGGGCTTTTTAGAGCAGAATTTTCCTCATGAAATTATTAGATCAAAGGGTTACATCTGGTTTGAGGATGATCCAACTCACGTTCAGTTAGTTGAGAGTGCTGGTCGCAATGCTTCTGTTATGGAGTATTCAAACTGGGTTGACGCATTTAGTAAAGAAGAGAAGCAGCAGGTTTTTGACCTTTATCCTGAAGTCTTAGAAGACTGGGATGAGGAATACGGTGACAGACTAAATCAGATTGTATTCATTGGTCTTGACTATAATAGAGAGGAAATCCAAAAGGAACTTGAGGCTTGTATAGCTTAGTGATTCTCATTACTAATATCTATTGTTGAGATTCAGGAAATGTCACAGAGTGTTGTTAAAGACTAGGATTTAAATTACTCTAAGAGAAATATTTTCATTAAGATATATAAATACTCCCCATAAAGGTTAAGTAGTTTGGTTTTTGGTACCTTTATGGGGAGTTTATTTATGCTTTATTAAGCTATATTAAAGAGAAAACAAAATGTGTCAGTTAAAATTAACTGAAAAATTAGATTAAGTACATAATCACTGCGACTATTGTACTTGTTAAACCAACTAAAGCTTCATAAGGAATTAATCTCATTCTAGCCTTAATTGACATTGATACTGAACCACCAGTTGCATGGAAGAATGAACCGTGTGGTAATGAATCAACAACTGTTGATCCTGCATGTATCATTGCTGCAGCTGCAAGAGCAGGAACACCTTCAGCAATTAATGTAGGTGCAAATGTCTGAGCGGCAATTGTAGCACCTGCTGTTGTTGAAGCAGTAGCAGCAGCCATAAGAACACCAGATAATGGAGCAAGGATAAATGCAGGCATGCTTAATGCTTCAAGAGCATTGATTACATCATACTGAAGTGCTGATGCCTTAATGATACCAGCAATTGTACCTGTACCAATTAAAAGAATTGATACGCCTACAACCTTAGATAAACCGAATTCTGTAATTGAAATTGTGTCCTTAAAGTTTCTAGTAACTAAAATACAAACTAAACCACCAATAGGAAGTGCTATTAATGGATCAATTGTGATGTTAGCAATTGGTCTTAAAGCAAGTAATATAATAACTACTAAAGGTCCAATAATTGCTGTAAAGAAGTTTGGTAACTTTGTGTCATTTACCTCAATATCACTTGCTTCAACCATAAGACCGTTCTTCTTCTTTGAAAGAAGAGTTGCAAGAATAATTGTTACAACAAGTGCGCATAGGGCAGGAATTAAATTTTTAAGCATTAATGATGTTAAGTCAACATTGAATGCCTCGCTTGCTGCGATTGTATTAGGGTTTGGAGATATTATATTTCCTGCCTTACCACCACCTATCATGGCAAGAAGAAGGGATTCTTTGGAAATGTTTGCCTTCTTACCAATGGCTAATGCGATAGGGGCAACTGTTATAACTGATATATCAATAAATACACCAACTGCACAAATAATCATAGTAGCAATACTAACGGCTGCAATAGCACGTTTTTCACCTAACTTATCTACGATTGTTTCTGCAATTTTTTGTGCTGAGCCTGTCTTAATTAATGCACCAGCTAAAATACCTGATGTCATAATTCTAAGCACTGATGACATCATACTTGATGCACCATTTACCATTGTACTAACAGTAGTAGTTAAACCACCACCACCGAGTAAACCACCAACTAAAGCGCCTAAAATAAGGCTGTATGCTGGATGAACTTTCTTAATAATTAATATGATTGCGATGACGAGACCGATAAGTGCGCCAATTGTGTTAAAATCGTAAGTCATATTAAAACCTCCTAAACAATTATAAATGTAAATGTAGGATGGGGTATTAAACTAGCAAAAAAGTTAAGAACCTTTTAATTACTTAGAAATACTCATACCTGCTTTGATGAATCTAAACATTCTGATTGCGCCCTTATAATAAAGCTCTTCTGCACGAGTGAGAGCTTCTTCAAGTTCCATAGGAGCGTCAACCGTAGTCATAATTGACTCAATTCCGTAGTCAAAAATCTTATCGGCATCTTTACCTAGGCTACCGCTAAGACCGATGGCTGGGATGTTCTTTGCTTTAGCACGTTTGCCTACACCCTGCATAACCTTACCAAAGCAACTCTGCCAGTCTGTACGGCCTTCACCTGTAATAACAAGATCTACGCCGTCAAGACGGTCATCAAATTTAATCAAATCAAGAACTGTTTCGATTCCTGACTTCATCTCTCCGTTTACAAATACCTTAAGAGCAATACCGAGTCCTCCGGCTGCACCAGCGCCGGCTATGGCGTCAGGATCGACATTATAATTTCTCTTAATGATATCTCGATAGTTTTTCATACCCTCTTCTAGGATAGGGAGTATTTCTTTTGTTGCACCTTTCTGTGGACCAAATGTGTATGTGGCTCCATTCTCTCCACAAAGAGGATTTGTTACATCACACATAACTGTGATCTTAGCGTCTTTAATTCTTGGATCAATCTGAGAGGCATCAATTGTAACGATCTTATCTAAATCACGACCAAAACCTTCAAGTTCGTTACCATCTTTATCTAAGAATTTTACGCCGAGGGCTTTTGCACATCCAATACCACCGTCGTTCGTTGCGCTACCACCGATTGCGATAGAAATGTCTGTAAAGCCACGATCAAGAGCATCCTTGATCATTTCACCAGTACCGTAAGTAGTGGTGTTAAGGGGATTTCTTAAATTTGTTGGAACTAATGGTAAACCAGATGCAGCAGCCATTTCAATAACAGCCTGTGTTTCTGAAAACTTACCATAGTACGCTTTTACCGTATTCATTAAGGGATCATGAACATCAAGGTAAATCTTTTCTCCGTTCATTGCTTCAATGACAGAATCAGTTGTACCTTCTCCGCCATCTGCTACAGCAACACCAGAGTATTCCACGTTCTCAAATACTTCATTAGCAGCCTGACCAAGTAGCTTGATTGTTTGAGCACTTGATAAAGTACCTTTAAATGAATCAGAAGCAAAAAGTAGTTTCATAAAAAGTTCCTTTCTTTTTAAAAAAGCAAAAGCAGGAAGAGCTTTTGCTTTTTGATATATAGTGAAAAGCTTTGTTGATTGACAAGCTTATAACAATAATATCATTTGAAATATTCTTTTTATATGTTAGATATGACATTTAATTTTTACAGCTCTTATGTTATTATTGTTATATGTAACAAAACTCGTGAGAGGTATTATATGAAAATAGATATTAGAGAGCAGTTAGCAAGCCAGATTGTAGACGCTATTAAATCTATTTGCGAACATGATATTAATTTTATTAAGGTGGATGGCACAATTAGTGCAAGTACCGATCCTTCAAGAATAGGTTCTTACCATGAGGCAGGTAAAAATGCGGCTATAAGCGGCGAAACTATGATTGTACATGAAGATAATAAGTTGCAGGGAATTAAGAAAGGTATTAATATGCCCATTATTCACAACGGGGAAACCATTGCGGTTATTGGTATTACCGGGGAACCTGATGAGGTAACTAAGTATGCATATTTTGCCCAAAGAATCACCTTGCTTTTAGTAAGAGAGCATGAGCTAGAACTTAGTAATCATGATAAGAAGGCCCAGATTAACTATGTGGTTTATTCTCTTATTAATGAAGACAATATTAATAGAAACTTTATGAAGCAGGTCTTATCCCTTGCTGGCATTAATAATTTCGAGGACAATTACGTCACTGTGGTTATTAAGGTAAGCAATAGATATAATCCTGTGAATTTATCTATGATTGAGTCAGACATTTTTGAAACAATTGGACATCTAAATAACAGCATCTACACCTTCAACTATCCTAATGAGTATGTGCTCATTATTAGTGAGAAGGAGCTTGATAAGAAGTCTTTTCTTATTAGTAACTTGGCTAAGCGAAACAGTAAGATCTTAAAGATTGGCGTGGGGGATGCAAGAATTCTTACTCGTCAGTGTGATTCTTATAGACTTGCAAACCTAGCTCTTACCTGCGTTGTAGAAGAGGGTAAGGTGGCACTTTTCTCAGATTTGGATGTAGAAATTTTGCTATCAAGTGCTACAGATGATGCTAAGAAGACATTTTTACAAAAGACAATGTGTAATCTATCAAAGGAAGATATCGAGATTTTAAAGGCTTATTTTGATGAAAATATGTCTCTTAAATCTACTTGTGACAAGCTTTTTATGCATAAGAATACCTTGCAATATAAGCTTAATAGAATAGCTAGTCAAACAGGCTACAATCCTAGAAGCTTTAAGGAGGCCTGCGTGCTACATATGGCTTTGAAAATTTTAGACATAGGAAAGGAATAAAGGGGATAATATGTACTATTATGGAATTGACATTGGTGGAACAACTATCAAATGTGGGCTTATTAAGTCTGGCGGACAGATTATAACTAAAGATGAAATTAAGACTCGCAAAGAAGAGAATGGCAAATATATCTTAGAGGATATTGCAAAATATATTAGAAAGAACAACAAAAAAGTTGGAATTAAGGATGAGGAGATTGAGGCTATTGGCCTTGGAGTTCCTGGTTCTGTCCTTGATAACGGCGTGGTTAATAAGTGTATCAACTTAGGTTGGGGTGTCTTTAATGTTGTAAATGAATTTGAAAATTTACTTCACATTAAAACCCGTGTTGGAAATGATGCCAACATGGCGGCTCTTGGTGAATACTGGCTTGGAAGCGCTAAGGAGTTTTCAAGTATGGTCTTTATAACAGTTGGTACTGGCGTTGGCGGCGGCATAATTATAGATGGCAAGCCTGTTAATGGCTTTAATGGTGCTGCCTGTGAGATTGGACATTTGCCAATAGTTACAGAGGACATGGGGGAGTGTAATTGTGGTAAGAAGGACTGCCTTGAAATTGTGGCTTCTGCTACAGGAATTGTAAGGGTTGCTAAGAAAATGTTAGCAGAAAAGGGAAATAACTCTACCCTTAAAAGAATCGAGAATTTAACAGCTAAGGATGTATTTGATGAGGCTAAAAAGGGCGACCTTTTAAGTATAATGATAGTTGATTATGTTACAGATTATCTTGGAAGGGGTCTTGCAATTGCCGCTGGCATGATTGATCCTGAGGTATTTGTAATCGGTGGTGGTGTTTCAAAAGCCGGCGATTACTTCATTGATAAGATAAGAGAAAGCTACAAGAAGTATGTTTTCCATCCATCAAAATATACTAATATTATGCAGGCAAAGCTCCTTAATGATGCAGGCATGTATGGCTGCGCTTATCTTGCAGGCTGTAGATAAACAGCTGTTTTACAACTATAATGATAAAATTTATCGGAAAAACATAAAATAATAGTTGCACAATTAGATTGTATCATATTAAAATGATATGAAAGATAGTAATTATAATGCTTTTTAAGATTTTTCTTATTAAAAGCATGCTATCTTTCACACACATTTTTTAAGGAGAAAGGAAATTATATAGATGGATAGTCAGTCTAAAAAGAGAGTAGATGTTGTAAAGCTAGCAGGTATTGGTATGCTTTCAGGTATTGCATTTATTCTTATGTTTTTTGAATTCCCAATACCAGTTTTAATTCCAAGCTTTATTAAGCTTGATTTATCAGATTTACCAGCCCTTATTGGTGCATTTGCCTATGGCCCAATTGCTGGTATTTTAATTGAACTTATTAAGAACCTTTTACACCTTCTTGATTCCTCATCAGGTTTTGTTGGAGAATTATCTAACTTCTTACTTGGTGCTTGTTTTGTAGGTGTAGCAGGATGCGTATATAAGCTTAAGAAATCAAAGTCAGCAGCAATTATTGGTGCTACAGTTGGTGCTTGTGCAATGGCAGTATTTAGCCTTGTAACAAATTATTTTATTGTGTACCCATTCTACACAAACTTTATGCCTATGGATGCAATTATTGCAGCTTATAAGGCAATCATTCCTTCAGTGGATAATTTATTTGAGTGTTTGCTTATATTTAACGTGCCATTTACCTTTGTTAAAGGCATGATTTCAGTAGTAATTACTGTGCTTATTTATAAGCCAATTTCACCACTTCTCCACGGAAGAATTAAGAAGAATTAATTTTTAGTTTAATGTTTAGTGTTCCCTTTGAAATTTATTTTTAAATAATTAGATTAAAGTATAAAGTTATAAGTAAATATTCCGATATAGAAAATAGAAGATAGTTAGTTTACCGCTTTTTCTTTTTCCAAGGAGGGATATTTATGATAAACGGAGTTATCGATTTATTAGCGGTTGAAGCAGTTACAACAATTCAGATTACACCAAAGATGAAGGATAAAAGCGAAGAGGAGCGCAAGAAAGAATATGTTGCTAAGAAACATCAAAGGAAGGATGCGAAGGAAGAGGACACACCCGAGTCAATTAATCTTTCTTCTTCTACAACATATAGTTCAGATTGCAAACTCAAAACTTTTGTCCTAAGTAATACAGATTTTAGCTTGTAACTAAAAGAGTCCCATCCATTGGATTTAGTCCTTTGGGTGGGGCTTTTTTGAACGCAGTGTAAGCAATCCCCCGCTTCAAAAGCGTAAGCTTTAAGCGGGGGTATAAAGCTTACTAGTGTCAGAAGGGGTTAAAGCCCCTTCTGACAGCTGGCACAAAGTGCCACTGCGTTCATGAGGAAGTAGCGAAGCGGATTCCGAATGTCCGCTTTACTGAAAATGTAGTGACTACGAAGGTTTAGCTATGATATACTAATACTGAAAATTTCTACAAGTTAGATTGAACGCAGTGCCACTGCGTTCATGAGGAAGTAGCGAAGCGGATTCCGAATGTCCGCTTTACATTAAGGAGGCGAATACTATGTCAGTTCAGGATTATCAGACAGCGCTTAAATCAGGAAAAAGAGCCTATAATGCATGTATGAACAGAGGTAAATCACCTTATTTACCAGTTCTTGAAGACTTCTTAGATGAAAGTACTATTGAGAGAGAAGTTAATTTAGGGGAGGATCAAATCCCTCTAAGTCTCGTAGTTGGTACATGTACTAAGGGTAGAACCAATGCTTTTGCTGACAATTTCATGCCTTTACTTGATTGGGGAACAGAATTTGCAGCTAAGTGGGCATCTCTTTCAGACAGCCAGGTAAATGAGGGCATTAGAGAGCCTATTAAAGTTTACGAATACATGAATAAATTTTATGTCTTAGAGGGCAATAAAAGAGTTTCGGTTTTAAAGTATTTTGGAGCAGTAACTATTAACGCTAAGGTTACAAGAAAGATTCCAAAGTATGACCCTAACAATGTAAATGTGCGTATTTACTACGAATTTATGGACTTTTATAAGGCCACTAAGATTAATGATATTTACTTTAGTAAGGAAGGAAGTTTTACTTCCCTTATGAGCCTTGCAGGAATTAAGAAGGGCGACTTTGCAAATGATGAGGACAAGCGTGATATGTGCTCTGCCTATCTTAATTTTAAGAATGCCTATTTAGAAAGAGGCGGGGAGAAGTTTGACTTTCCTATTGGCGATTCATTTTTACGATTCGTACATATTCACGGCTATAAGAACGTAGTGAATATGCTACCTATGGAAATGTCGCGAAATGTGGCAAAGACTTGGGCAGAGTTTGAACTTCTTGATGATAACAGCGAAGTGGATTTTAAGCTTGACCCAACAGATACACGTAAAAAGAACATTTTAAGCTATTTACTACCATTCCCAAGTCAGCAGACTAAGAAGTTAAAGATTGGCTTTATTTATGAGAATAGCCCTGAAAAGTCAGACTGGGTTTACTCTCATGAGCTTGGTAGACAGTATATTGAAGAGGTCTTTGGAGACCAGATAGAGACAGTGGTTGCCAAAAACGTCATTCCGGAAATCGATGATGAGAAGGAGATGAAAAAGCTTATTAAAAATGGCGTCAATATCATCTTTGTTACATCACCATCCATGACTATGGCTTCCCTAAAGGTGGCTATTGCAAACCCTAAGGTTAAGATTCTTAACTGTTCTTTAAAGATACCACACAAATACATTAGAACTTATTATGCAAGAATGTATGAGGCTAAGTTCTTAAGTGGTATTATTGCTGGTTCTATGGCAGCTAGTGGTCGAATTGGCTATGTGGCTAATTGCCCAATTTTTGGTGTGACAGCTAATATCAATGCCTTTGCTCTTGGCGCTAAGATGGTTAATCCAAGAGTTAAGGTTTATGTGGAATGGAGCGGAATTAAGGACAATGATGTAGAGGCAAATTTTGCCGCTAACGGAGTTCACTGCATTTCTGACCAGGATATGATTACCCCTATGAAGGGTAAGAGAAACTTCGGTCTTTACTGCAATGGTGATACAGAAGGCTATAATACTCACTTTGCTATGACTGTATGGCATTGGGGTGTATTTTATGAAAAATTGATTCAAAGCATTTTAAGTGGCTCTTGGGATAGAGAGGCGGAAGAGGATGGTAGTGTTAAGGCGCTTAACTATCTTTGGGGTCTTTCTGCTGGAGTTATTGAAATTATTGAGTCTAACTCAATTCCTGCTACAACTAAGAGACTTGTAAACTTAATTATGCAGGAAATAATAGAGGGTAAATTTAACATTTTCGAAGGTGAATTAATTGATCAGGAGGGAAATATGCGTAATAAGGAGGGGCAGGTTTTAAATCCTGAGCAGATTATTACAATGGATTATTTACTTGATAATGTTGTTGCTAGTTTTCCAGATTTAGATTCCCTTAATGATAGCGCTAAGCGTATGGTGGCAAGTCAGGGTATCTTTAAGCTTGATAAGACTACAGAGGCTAAATTATCCGCTAAGCTTAAAGAGAAGTTTTTAAAGAAAAAAGGAGAGTAAATGAAGATACTTGTACTTGCTGATGTAGAGTCAGAATATTTATGGGATTATTTTAAAAAAGAAAAATTAGAGGGTATTGACTTAATACTATCTGCAGGAGACCTTGATCCAAAGTATCTATCCTTTCTTGCAACCTTTGCTAAGGTGCCAATCCTTTATGTTAGGGGTAATCATGATGATTGCTATAAGGATACGCCGCCAGATGGCTGTATTTGCATAGAGAACAAGGTCTATGTCTATAAGGGCATTAGAATTCTTGGCCTTGGTGGCTCTATTAGATACAAAAAGGGCGATAATCAATACACTCAGATGCAGATGAAGAGTAGGGTTAATAAGGTTTGGCTCTCTATTAAGAAAAATAAGGGTATTGATATTTTGCTTACTCATTCTCCGGCTAAAGGCATTAATGATGGGCCAGACCATGTCCATGTGGGCTTTGAGGTCTTTAATGACATCATTGCCAAATACAAGCCTAAGTTCTTTGTTCACGGTCATGTGCACAAAAACTATATGCTAAATTTTAAGCCAGAGATGCAGCTTAATCAGGATACCACTGTGATTAATGGCTATGAGAGATATATTTTTGAATATCCAGATAAGGATTCTTTAGAAAATGTAGAAGCTAGTAAAGAGGCAGCAGCGGATGATCTAAAGGAGTCTAAAAGCTCTAAAGATTGTTAAAAAATATACATCTTGCATAAAAGATAATTGTATTGTATAATGATTTTGTTGGAAATTACCAAAACAATGTTTTGGGAATGTTTTTAGATAGGAATAGGGGATCTTATCTAAGAATGAATAATTTAGGATATACTTGGGTGAGATAATGTATTGGGGGATATGGCAGGAAAAACCATGGCAATGCTAAGATTTTGCACAAGATATTCATAAAGGTTTTAACGGGGACAGGAAAGAATCCTAATGAAACCTGAGAACTTGGTGGGCAGGAAAAACCCACCAAGTTTTTTTATTGCCTTTTTATTGTATTTTTTCTCACATAAACTTGAACGCAGTGTAAGCAATCCCCCGCTTCAAAAGCGTAAGCTTTAAGCGGGGGTATAAAGCTTACTAGTGTCAGAAGGGGTTAAAGCCCC
>JAEEGI010007536.1_pt1 | contig 24356 bp, 10 predicted proteins | sample 8958751 | NCBI WGS metagenome assembly JAEEGI01 (sample SAMN16246545, study PRJNA631951) | gut metagenome | biome: gut microbiome; feature: rumen; material: KS-attached | host: Bos | place: Iran: Karaj | collected 2018-10
ATTAATTGAAATTGATTTTTAAATAAAGATTTAATATACAATAAAGAAAAAGACAAAGATAAAAAATTTGAGATACAAAAAAATAAAAAAAAACAAAATTTAATTATTTAATAGTCAATATATGATACAATAATAATATTTTTTGTTACTCATTATTTAAAAATTAAATTTTATATATAATTTTTATTTTATATGATTACATTTTTAATGCTCTTAGTAAATAAATTATTTAGCTTTTAAATATATATAAAATACTTATTTCCTAAACCAATTTTTTCATTAGATTTTAAATTCGACAAATTAATTATTCAAAATTGTTAAGTAATTTTACCTTTAAGAAATTTACACTATTTTTATGAGTATTTCGAAAACAATAATAATAATATATTAAAAAAATACATATATATATATATATGAAAAAATTCAAAAAATATACAAATTAATTTTAATTGACATACTTCAAATATTCTTTAACTTTTTTAAAGAATTCATCTTTTAAATCAGAACAATTATCATAAATATTTAATAATTTTTCATCTTTCCCAATAATTGATTTTTTAAACTTAATTTTTTCATTAGCATTTATAATTTTTTTTTTAAACATATCATAACAAATACTCAAAAGATTTACACATTTTTCTTGAGAGAAAGATATTTCATGATTTAGATTAATTAAATTTGAAAAAGTAATATTTTTTTTAGAAAAAATAGGAGAATCATTATTTTCTTTTTTAGGTGAAAAAACCATAGAAGCTAAAGAACAAATTGATTTTCTAGGAGAATTAAATTTTTTTTGAGAGTTATTTAAACAAGAATTTAAATCATCTTCATAACTTAATGTAATATTTGAATCTTCTATTATTTCAAAAAATCTTGGAGTTTCATTATTAGTATTTTCTTTTGTTGAAATTCTTGAAAAAGTAATTAAATTTTTTCTTTTAAAATTTTTAGATGAATGTTCTATTAATTGTAAATATTCATTTAATTTATAATGAATATCTTCACTTTCTTTATTTTTTAATGTTGAAATTATATAATCTGATAATGAGGTATAAATATTATTTATATACGTTTCTAAATTAATACAAATTAAATTAATTAAAATTACTTTAGATATTATTGATAAATAATTCTCTATTTGATTTTCTTCTGAAATATTATTTTTTATTAAATTTTCTATAAAATACTTTATTTTTTCTTTTGATTCTTTTAATATTTTTTGTAAAGAAGGAATATTTAAATTAGTATAATGTGTGAAAAAATCTTTATTTAATTTAAAACTTTGAAGTTTTGATAATACTTCTAATTTTAAAGATGGATTTTTAGGTTGAATTAAAGGATATAATGTATCTTGAGAGATACTTTCTTCTAAATTTATTTCATTTAGTTTGTCTAACATTTTTTTTTTTGATTTTTTTATTAATTAAAAATCATTATAAATTAGTTTTTGTAAATCAAAAATATTTTATAGAATTATTTATAAAGATAAGAAATATCGAAAAATTTTTAATTTTTTTTATTTATTTTTAAATAATAATAAATATGACATCACCCAATTATTATTTTAGAATTTATTCTTTTATTTATATATTTTTTAATTATATAAAAAGTATTTAATAAATGAGACAATAAAAAATAATTTAAATTTTTCTTCAAATCTTTTCATTGATTTTTTAAAAAATACTATATACAATTATTTAATGAATAAAATATATAATAAATTAATATCAAAACATTTATAAATTTTTTGAAATAAAAGAAAATATAAGAAAAAATCCATAAAAGCCAACCAAAAATTAAAGAAAATCATCAAATAAAAAAATACATTACTTCATAAAATATAAATTAATAAAAGTTGTAATATAATATTATTCATATTCTTCTATTAATAGCATCATTTTGAAGATTAACATACAGTTAAGAAAATCATATTAATATTATTTGTTATTATTATTAATGGTTCTATTTTGTGATATTATGATTAGATGCTTTATATTTTTCAATTTATTATTGTTTGTTTTTTTAATTTTTTCATTATATTTTTGTTTTTTAAATATATATTTATTTAAAATTTCTTTTCTTTATTATATTTATTTATTTACCCCAACAAGTAAGTTTTTGTTTTTACAAAAGTAAAAAAAGAGAAAAATGCGTTTTTCTTTTTTAAACTTAGAACAATTGTATAAAATATGGAGAAAGAAGTCAATATAAATATATGTAATAAATATTATTGAATAAATAAAATTATTAAAAATAAAAAAAATAAAAATCATCAAAAATAAATTTATATCAAAACAGTTTCTTCAAAAAAAAAAATAATTTTATAAAAGAATACTTAATAAAATAACAACTAAAACAGAAGAAATTTTTATAAAAGTAGAAGAATTTCCACAAGAATAAATAGTACCATCATCTAAAGTTTTTTTACCTTTAATTTGATAATTTTCTGCAAATTTATAAGAAACTAAAGAACAATAAGTTTTTTGCTCTATAGTTGTTACATGACAACATAAAAATCCACTATCTGTTCCATATTTAGTACATTGTTTTTCATTTTTTGGTTTATCTTTTCCTTTTCCACATAAAATCACCTCTGCAGAATATATTGAAATTGAAAGAAGAAAAATTAAAATTTGGAATGATTTCATATTTTTTATATTAATTTATATTTTTTTTTAATTTTTTGGTTATTAAAAAAATTTTTAATTATGAATTTTTCATAATTTATTGGATTATTTTTTTTTGTGGTTTATATTCTTTTTTTTCTAATTACTTCTAAAATTAATTATTATATCTATATTTCTTTTTTTAAGAGAAAATTTTAATGTAACATATGTTAATTTATGATTAAGTTCTAATATTGTAATTTCATTAATAGTATGATTTTAAAAAAATTTTAAAAAGTTTATTAAAAATAATTTCAACTATATTGAAATAAATTAATAAATGTTTTATTCTCTTATAGAAAAAAAATTATCTTGAAAAAACTGAATGTAATTAAAATGAAGTCAAATGATAAAACTTTAATAATAATAGATAATGATCATTCATTAACAGATAAAACATGTATGTATTTCATGGCAGAAACTTTATTTACAAAAGAAGAATATGAATATTTTTGTAAGGAAATTTAAAAAGATAAAAATTGGGTAGAAAGTTTTTATCGTTTTTATAAAATGTTAAAAAGGAAAAATATAACATTAGATAAATTAAAAGAAACAATAGAAAAAATTGAATTAACAAAAGGAATGAAAGAATTATTTGAGTTTATAAGAAAAAATAAAAATAAATTTAATGTTATAATAGCTTCAGCTTCAAATTTATTTATAATAAAAACATTAATTAAATATAATAAAATAGATGATGTAATTGATGAAATAAAAACATTAGATGCAATTCCTTCAGAAGAATATTTAATTAAAGTTACTCAAAAAAAATTTCATAATTGTCCTTTTTGTAATCCTGCTCAATGTAAAAAAGAAGAATTTTTAGATTATGAAAAAGAAAATGGTACTTTTAAATATCATGTAGGTATTTGTGATGACTTAAATGATTTTTGCTTAACTAAAATTTTAGGAAAAAATGATTATGTTTGTGTTAGAAAAGATTATGATTTATATAAAAAAAATGTGTTGAGAAAAAAGATAATGTAGATTGTAATATTTTCATTTGGAGTAATGCTGAAGAAATTATTGAAGTTCTTCAAAAATTCTGTTAAATTTTTATTTTTGTCCATATTTTTATATACATAAAAATATTTTAATTATAATTAAATTTATTTAATTTATTATCTAAAGTAAATATTACTTTCTATTATTAATATTATTTCTTTAAATTTATTTTATTCTTTTCCACTATAAGCAGAAATAACTTTATTAAGAACTCTACATTGAACAGGACAAATAGGATATCTTTCTCCATCTATAGAAAACAAAGTATTAAAATTATATTTAATGTTAACATCATCAGGGTCATTAATATTTGTTTTAGGAATTAACCTCCAAAATTTCGTTTTTATATAATGAATACCATCAATTAATTTATTATTTTCATCAAAAAGTAAATTTCCATCATCAAAATAAATTAATAACTCTTTTAATAATTTATATTTCCCACTATCAGAATTTTTCAAGCTTAAAATATCAGTATAACCATCATCTAATTCAGCTTTAGCATTTGGCATTTGGTTTTCACTTACCCATTTTAAATTATTAGCAACGAATAAATTATATTGATCACTTTCTTTTATTATATTATTATATTTATTAATATCAATGTTTTCTTTTATTGAAGGTAAATTATCTAAATTATTATCATTATTGTCATTTAAATAATATAATGTTCCATAATATTTTCTTAAAGAAATCCATCTTATTACTCCCATTAAAGTCACTCTAAACATTCCTAAACATCTTAAAAATTCACTTTCTAAATCAATATCAGCAATAAAAGACCAAGTTAAAGTTAAGAAAGAATAAACTTTTTTATCAAGATCTCTTAATTCATATTCCAATAAATCAATTTTTTTAGTAATTCCTTTAATAATATAATAACAATGATTTTCAATTAAATTATCTTTTTCACCACAATAATAACTAATTGATTTTGAAAAAGCATTACCACTTCCTGCTGGAAGGGAAGAAAAAGTTAATTTATTTAATAATATTTGAGTATCTTTTCTATGATATATTGCATTAATTACTTCATGTAAAATTCCATCACCTGAACAAGTTATTATTCCATCATATTCATTTGGTGACATTTTTAATGTAAATTCATAAGCATGTTTAAAATATTTAGTATATATTATTTCTAATGATATTGAAGGTACTAATGATAATATATTATATGCTTTTTCCCATATTTTTTCGGCATTGCCTTTTCCTCCTATTGGATTTATGAAAACTAATAATTTTCTTTTTCTATTTTTACATTGTAAGTCATTTACTTTTGGAAGTGATATAATATTTAATATATTTAATATAGTTTCTTTTTCTTTTTTGTTTATTAAAAAATAATAGTTTATTATTAAACGAGAATTTATTGTTTTTTTATATTTACAATCACAACAAAAGAAATAATTTAATTTTTTAGTTTTTTTTAATGGAAATGTAATTAACTTAATTATGGTTTTGTTTTGGATTGTTTCTTCAGATAATTTAAATTTGTTTTTTAAGGAAAATATTTCTGAGCTTTCCATCGATGATTCATCTAAAAAAGATATAATTTCTAATGGGTTTATTGAGATTATTATTAAATTATTTTGAAGATTTGATACTACTAAATTATTTGAATTATTATCAAAATATATTATTGATTTTTGGATATTCCTTTTTTTTTCAGAAAGGCATTCTACATTGAATTTTATATTTAATGGTGTATTTTCTTCATTTTCTGTTAATATTACTTTTATTTCTGTGGTTCCATTTTCCATTTAAAAATAAAAAATAAATATTAAGGATAATTAAAAATAATATAAATTTATATTCGTTATTATCGTTATTAAAATAAAAAACACAGATAAAAAATTATAAATAAATAAAAGATAGAGTATAATGAATAATTAGTTTATTACAATAAAAACCAAAAAAGAAACAAAGTCTTTTTTCTCTGTTTAAAACAAAAAATTAAATATTCTCAAAACATAATTTTTTTAAATTTTTAAAACATGATAAAAAATAATTAAAAAAGAATGGGATTTTATAATATAATTTTAATTTAACTAAAATTATAAATAAAACCTATAGAAAAAATGCCTTTATCATTAACAAATAATATAATAACAACTCCATATGAAAGAGTATTAAGCATAATAAACGAAGCAAAATCTTTTATAAATATGATGAGTAAAAATCAAACTAAATTAATAAGAGGACTTGAATGGGTAATTAAAGTAATAACAAGTCATTCACTTTATAGATATGAATTAAAAGATAATGAAATGATAGAACAATATTCAAAAGAGAATCCAACTTTCAAACAATTTGTTGATTTTGTATATGAATATAATGAAGAAGTTATTGAAATGAATAAAAAGAAAAATATAATTAATTCTCAAAGTGTTAAATTATCAAATGATTTATTATCCATTCCTTCATTTAAATTAAAAAGAAATAAATTTAATGTTAAATCTAGTACTCCAATTAGAAAAAATAAAGTGAATAAAAAATCAAATTCAAATTCTTTTTCTTCATCAAATATGAATAAAATTCATCCTGTAAATATATCAATAAATTCTTTAAAAGGAATGATGAAAACAAATCCAAATAATAATAATATAAATAATAATAATAATAATAAAAATCAAAATTTAAAAATTTCCCCAATTAAAAATTCAAAATTACAAAAATTTCAACAAACAAATAATTTAATTATAAATCCAACAAACAACGTAATAAATTTTAATCAATCATATTCAACAAAAGAAAAAAGTATAAGACCATTTAGTCAAAATCCTAAAAAACCAAAATTTGAGAATTCCTTTAATTACATAGAAATATGTATTCAACAAGCAAATTTTTCTCCAAAACAAATTTTAGAAAAAAACTTTGATATATTTGAATTAAAAAAAATAATAGGACATACAAATGTGTTACCGTTAATGGGTAAAACAATATTAGAAGCTTTTGGACTTGTTGATGAAAGTATAATATCAATAAATAAATTAGAAAAATTTTTATATGCAATAACAAATCAATATTTAACAACAACATTATATCATAATTCAATGCATGGAGCAGATGTTACTCATACAGTATGTTTATTTTTTTTAAATAGTAATGCTGAAAAAGTATGTTCAACTAATGTTTTAGATTTATTAAGTATATTAATTGCTTCTTTAGGACATGATATTGGTCATCCAGGATTAACAAATAATTTCCAAATAAATTCTTTAAGTGATATGGCTTTAACTTATAATGATATTTCTTGCTTAGAAAATTTCCACTTATGTAAATTATTTAGAACTATTAAACAAGATGAAAATAATATATTTGAAAAATTAAATAATACTGATTTTAAAACAATTAGAAAAAGAATGATTAGTGAAATATTAGCTACTGATATGGCAAATCATGGTAAAGTTATGACTGTTATAAAAGCAAGAATACCAAATGAAATATTAGAAGGAAATAAAGATATTCAATTTGAATTATTAAGTAAAAATCCTAAAACTCAATTTGAAGAACAACAATCTTTATTAGACTTTTTTATTCATGCTGCAGATTTAGCACATAATACTAAATTATTTAAAATATCTCTTCAATGGGTAGAATTATTAAGTAATGAATTTTGGATACAAGGTGATAAAGAAAAAGAATTAAATTTACCTGTTTCTTTTCTTTGTGAAAGAATTGGTTGTAATGTTCCTTCTTCTCAAGTTGGATTTATTAAAGGTTTTATTCTTCCTACTTTTGAAGTTTTAATTATGATGTTTCCTACTTTAAGTTACACTGTTGAAAATGCTAAAATTAATATTGGGGAATGGCAGAAATTAGTTGAACAGAAAAGAATGAATGGATGGACTCCAAGAAATGAAATTGAAGATGAGAAAGATGAAAATAATAATAATAATGAAGGGAATATTAATACTGGAAATGAAAGTGGAAATAATATTAGTAATGAAGAAGAAAATGGAATCTCTAAAAATGAAAATGATAATTATAGTTCTTTAAATACTAATGTTAAAAATAATAGTAATAATTATACTCCTAATAACAACGATAATAGAAGACATTTACATCATAATTCTGATAATGGTGGAAATGGTTTTATTAATGAAAATAATAATAATAATAATCAAAGTCTTATAAATAAAAAAATAAGTAATAATGCTAATAAGAAAAAAAATAGTAAATCTTTTCATAGGAAAGGAAAAAATAGTTTGCAGTATTCAAATACTGCAGAAAACAAAAATTTTATAAATAGTCATGTTAATACAAATAATAATAATATTTTTCATAAGAATAATAATTTAAATATTTATCATAATGTTAGTCCTTTTAAATTAAATGATATTCAAAAATCTTATACAACAAATTGGGCTAATGCAAAGTTATTAAATATGAAAAAAAATAATAAATAAAAGTTATAAATCTTTTTATTAAAAAAATATCTTTTTGTATTAAATAAATAATTTTTTATTATTTTAATTTGTTCAAAAAATATTTTTTCTCAATATTTTTAAATTAAATTTTTTGCTTTTATTTCTTTTGTTATAATTTAATTAAGATTAATATTAAAAAAAATTAGAAAACTTTTGAAAATGATTCAAAAAATTAATAAAAACAAAAAATTAAAAATAATTATTTTATCAAATGGAAAATTATTTAAAAGTCCTTGAAAAGTTATCAAAGGACCCAAATGACAGTGTAAATCAGCATAAACTTTTAACAGTATTAAACGACATATTAGTAAATTTAAAGCAAATGGAAAAAAAGCCATTAACTCAAATTCAGACTCAATTTGAAAATGCATTATATGATTTAGTAATTCAATCAAGAGCAACAAATGACATAATAGTTAGATATATATACTATATATATAAATATATATTTGATGCAGGTCATAGTTCTCATGTTGCAGATTTTATAAATAAATTTTCTGCAGTTTTACATTCTAAAACTCCTTCTAATATTAAAGGAACTATACTTTGGCTTTTAGGAAAAGTTTGTACTAAATGTGATTATAAAACTCCTAATATGGTTGAATTAATTAAAACTTTATTAAAATATATTAAAAGCACTTCTGATAATTTAAATAAATATAGATCTTTAGGTCTAATTAGTAGATTATTAATGCTTAAATTACCTTTTTTTGTTTCTGTTATTCCAGATGTTCTTAAAATGCTTTTTAAACAAGAAAGATATTGTGATAATAAAAAAGATATTTTAAAATGCTTATATGCTATTATTTTTTATTTAAATCCTCAAACGATTGAAAAGAATTATGAATATATTATAGAAATTATTAAAAATTGTTTTGAAAATAATAATATTAAAATAAGGAATTTAGCTATTAAAATATATATTAGTTTACATACTGAAAAAGTATTTGATGTAACTATTGTTAAACAAAAAATCATAAGAAAAGGACAAGGAGAACAATTAAAAAATTTTTTAGAAGTTTTATTATTTGTTGGTACTTTTTTTTCATGTAAAGTTCAAGTTTCAGATAAAGTAAAAATGTGTTATTTAGAAATAATAATTCAATTATTTATTATGAATAAAGAATTTATTAATTCAAGTGAATCTCTTGTTCCAAAAATTTACGATTTAATTTTAACTGATTTTCCACTGGAAATAAATTCAAATGAAGGATTAAATATTGTTAATGTTAAAAAAGAAAAAGAAGATACAACAAGTAAAATAAATTATGAATTAAATAAATCTATTGAAAGATTATATCGAACTTTTATTAGAGTTGTATATAATATTCAATATAGAAAACATTTATTGCAACATTTATTTAAAAGATTAAATGAATCACAATATTATTTAGATAAATTAGAAAATTCTTTTTCAGGAAAAGAAATGGTTTCAAAACCAGAAAAAGGTAAAAAAGAAAGAAAATTTACAATTCAACAAGTGAATGGATTATTAATATCTTTAATTGAATTTAGTGAAAATAATTATGATATATTTGAATTAACATATAAATCTTTTCAAGATTTACCTCAGAATATTTCAGTATATGTAACATCATCAATAAGAAGTTTTAGACTATTAATATCAAGAGTACTTGCAAATTTAGCTTATTTCCTTCCATCATATAGAATAAGTATATTAACATTAGTATTAAATATGTCAAGTGTAGCTCATTCAGAAATAGTATCTTTAAGAAATACTTCATTATTTTTTATAAATAAGGAAAATCCAGAATATAAATATAGTTTAATTATAAAAACAAATATAGATTTATTAAAAGATATATGTAATTGTTTAGCATTAATATTAACTATGTTTTCTCATAAATCACATGGTCTTCCTGTTGATACAGCTTTAAATGCTTTAGGAAGAGCCAAAAATATTATTTTAGGTAATTTAGTTAATGAATCAGATAATCCAAAATATAGAAGTATATTAGAAATTGCAAATAATTATAATTCTGTTGATTTACATGCTTATAAAGAAAGTGGTTGGATTATTATTCAAGGTTTATGTTCTATGGATAGAACTTGGTTATATTCTAATTCTAATACTTTCTTTTTTTTATGGAAATATATTTTTAATGACTTAACTTGTGAAATTAGTGAATTTGATATAAGGAGAAATGAATATAAAGATGCTTTAACTAATGAATTTTTTGTTAAAAAAGCTGCTTTGGCTTCTTTAAGAAAATTTATTTTAACTGTTGGAGATAATTTTATGAATACTAAAATATTTACTGATAATATTAAAGATATTTTGCCTAATTTATTAAAGTTTTTCCTTCCTTATAATAAGAAAACTGCAATAAATTTTTATAATGACCATTTTAGAATTGCTTATCAAGAAGCTAAAATGTTTTTATATGATGTTTTTTTTTCTATTCCTATTGAATTATATAGTAATAAATTTAATAATTTATTATATCCTTTAACTGATGAAATTATTTGTAATACTTTTACTGATACTAATTATGAACATATTTACAGTTGCTTAAATCAATTAGATAATTTTATGTGTAATCAAAATTTAGATTTAGATAAATATGAAAAAGAACCTGAATATGTTGTTGATAATTTCGTTGTTGAAAAATTTAATTTTAAACTTCAAAATATATTATCTAAGAATTTTCAATTTGTATTAAGTGCTATTAAGTTATTTGTTGAAATAATGTTAAATAAGAAATTAAATATGAAAAATAGAACTGCAATATTTCAACATTTTTTAATGAATGTAACAGATGTAATTAAAAAGGGAAATTTAAGTAAAGAAGATATAGGTAATTATAATAAAATAGTAAATATAGCATTAGGAATGTATTTAACAATAAAAAATTCATGCAAAAGAAATATAATAATAATAAATGATGAAGGTACATTTGCTAATGTAAAAATGATATTTGATTTTTGTTATAAAGTAAAAGATGATGGTTTATTAAGATTAATTGCAAGTGAAGGTCATAGTTATTTAATTCAATCATCTTCTGATATAAAAGGAAGTTTAATATATTATTTAGAACAAAGTAATATTTTATTAACTAATGAAGCTAAAGTTACTACTAATGATTATATTGATATTTTATATATGATTGCTAATATTTTCAGAAATGTTTCTTTTAAAGAAATTAAAAAATGCTTAGATCAATATATTAATTTTCTTATTTCTTATTATAATAATGCTGAAGAATATTTTTCTAATCCTTTTGTTACTCAATCTATTTATATTATTATTGATACTTTATTAAAAAATGGAGAATTACAATTTACAAGAATGCTTTTACAAAATTATAAAAGTAATTGTTTGTTTTTAAATATGTCAAATTCTTATTTTTTTAAAGATTTATTTGAAATCAGTTCATTAGCTGAAATTAGGTTTTTAATTGTTTTAGCTGAATTAAATGAAAATATTAAAAAGAATGAAGAAGATTTAATGAGAATTATATTATATAAATATTTAAGAGATGAAAAATATCGTTCTCAAAAAATACAAAAAAATTTTTTGTTTTTTGTTAAAATTTTAATGAAATGTAATCCTAAATTAAAAGATTTAATATTATCTGAAAATTTCATTTCATTTTTATTTGAAACAAAAGAAAGTTTTTATGAGCAAAAATTATCTTTTGAAATATTAATAAATATATTAATAGGAGATAATATAAATACAAAAAAATTCAATTTAAAATCAAGAATGGAATACTTAGTAAATTACATAAATAACTTATATAATAAAAACAGGTCATTTTATTTTAATTATATAATATTTACAAGAAATTTTAGACATATTCCTTCAAATATATTAATATATGATAAAAATTCCTATGATGAAAATTTACATGCAATATCTTCATACATTGATTTTGATAATTTTTCACATCATAATTTTGATGTTTTATATAAAGATTATCACTTAATTAAATTAGCTAAATTTTTAATAAGAATATATTTAGAAAAAAATTATTTAAGTGTTCTTCTTCTTTTAAATATGATTAAAGAATTAGTTCAAAATCAACTTCTGTTATATTCTCAAGAAACAAAAAAAGAAATGAGAATGGATTCTTTAAAAAGCGAAGATAATTCTTTATCATCTCAAAAAAATCAAACTTTAATTACAATAAGAAAATTAGATTTTTATATGCATTTACATTTAAAGAAATTTTTAATAAAAATAATTCAAAATTGTTTAATTGAATCATTAGATAAAATATTAGTAAAACATAATAATGCAATAATAGAAGTTTTAAATTATTTAATGAGTACAAGTATGGTTTTAGTGACTTGTGAAGAAAGTTGGGAAATAAAAATATTAGGAATAGAATTATTAGATGAAATTATTCAAAAATTTTCAAATGTAATTGATCCAAGAACAGAAGATAATTCCTTATTAATTCAACAATATGAAGTTCAAATTCAAAGTTGCATAAGAATAATATTTACAAATAATATAAGTATTAAAAGTGTTTATAAAGGATTAAAATTAATATATATGTTTATAACAATACCAATTAGTACTGATTCAGTATATATTAAAAAAGTAAATAATATGGTTGATTTAAAAGATTTAAAAAAAAATGAATTTTCTATTACTTCAGGAGGACCAAATAGTTCTACTTCATTTAGTGAAAAAGCAGATCATATATTAATATGTAAGAAATTAACTTTTTTCTGTAAATTATATTTATCTTCTAAAAGCAATGATACTAATATTATTAATTGTTATGACCCTATTAATTCTAGAGTTGGACAAATTAAAATATATGCTAAAAATATTACTGGAGATTATAGGAAAAGTATAAATGAATTTTTTGATGAAAATATTCAAATTTTCTTTGATGATATTGTTAAAATGTTAGATGACTTTTTTATTGTTTTAACATATGATCAAAGTACTGCTAGAAAAAGTAAAAAATATGCATTTTTATTTCATGGAAATAGAATTGCTTTTAGTGAAACTAAAATATTTAAATATGGCCAAATTTATATAAAAATATTATCTATGTTATTTAATGATCCTAAATTAAAAGGAATTCATCTTGAAGAAGAAAACATTACAAGATTAATTAATTTAATATTTTATTATATTAATCATTATTTTGTTAAAAAAATTAGTAATACAAATAATGAAGAAATGAGTGAAAAAGATAAAATTGATTTATCTTTAAATAGTGTTATGATGTGTGAATTAGTTGATTCTTTTATTAAAATATTAAATAATTCAAATCAAATATTTGAAATGAGTAAAAATTTAATTTTAGAAATCATAAAATTATCGATAAATTTAATTGAATTTAGTATTATTGAAATGAATTTACAAGTTTTAATGATTTTAAGTTGTGTTTTAAGTAAATATTCTTTAAAAATTGAAAAAGATTTTAATAAAGAAGACAAATTTTTTATTGTTGAAACTATATCTAAAATATTATTTTATTATTGGAATAAAAATAATTTGATTAAAAATGATAATATTTCATTTATTGAAGTTAATAGTTATGTTCTTGAATTTATTTGCAAGTTTTATGAAGAATTAAAAGATAATGAAGGTATTGAAGAATATTATTATAATAATTTAATTTATTTATTTAATTGTTTTAAAAATTATTCTTCACAAACTGCAAAAATTTGTGCTGGAAAAATATTTAATATAATGTTAATCATTTCAGATAAAGAAATATTATATTTATTTATTTCAGAAATAAAAAATACTTTAGAACAAATTTCAACTATTTTTGATAAATTTTTCCTTTTATATTATATGATTCTTCAATATATTTCAAAAACTCAAAATGAAGAATTATTAGAAGAAATGAAATTTATTTTTTGTGAAGAATTTTTGAAAGTGTTTTTAGAAAATCAAAAATTATTTACAATAATCAATAAATCAACTTTAATATCTCTTTCTCAAAATTTTGATAATAGAATACAAGATTTTATTCAAGAATATATTTTTACTATTATTGAAAGTGGTTATTTAATTCCATATTTTACTGAAGATTTACAAAATATAATTTTAACTTATATTATTAAATGTAATGAAAATGAAAAAAGAAAAGAATTTATTAAAATAATTATATTAGCTTTATGTGATCATAGTGAATCTTTTAATCGACAACAATTATCTATTTTCATATTTAAATTATTAAATAAAGATTTAGAAGCTTTAAATGAAGAAGAATTTAAAGAATGTATTGATGAAAATTTAATCAAAGATATAGAAAATTTAAATGAAAAACAAAAAATATTATTAAAAGAACAAGAAGAAAAAAAGAAAAAAGAAGAAGAAGAAAAAAAAAGAAAAGAAGAACAAGAAAAAAAAGAACTTGAAGAAAAAAGGAAAAAATTTGAAGAAAATCGTGGAAAAAGTGGTTTAAAACCAATAGGAGGAAAAATAAAAGCATTAAAATTCGGAAATAAATAAAAAATATAATAAATAATTAAAAAATAAATAATAAAATTTAATTAAAATTTAATTATTTCTTTCGTAATTAAAAATAAAAGAATATTGAAAATATATTTATAATTAAAAATATGAATCCAGGAAACTATAATGTAGGAGGATATCCTCAACAAGGAATGGGAGTAGGTGGTTATCCTCAACAAGGAATGAATGTAGGAGGATACCCTCAACAAGGAATGGGAGTAGGCGGTTATCCTCAACAAGGAATGGGAGTAGGAGGTTACCCTCAACAAGGAATGGGAGTAGGAGGTTACCCTCAACAAGGAATGGGAGTAGGAGGTTACCCTCAACAAGGAATGGGAGTAGGAGGATACCCTCAACAAGGAATGGGAGTAGGTGGTTATCCTCAGCAAGGAATGATGCAAGGTGGAATGATGGGACAAGGAGTAGGAGGTTACCCACAACAAGGTATGATGAATCAAGGTATGATGAATCAAGGTATGATGAATCAAGGAATGATGAATCAAGGTATGATGAATCAAGGAATGATGAATCAAGGTATGATGAATCAAGGAATGATGGGACAAGGTATGATGGGAATGATGGGAACTGGAGCAAATATCCAAAACGATGTTCAAATGTTAAGAAAAGCAATGAAAGGATTAGGAACTGATGAAAAGACAATAATAAACATAATAAGCAAGAGAACATGGCAAGAACGTCAGCAAATAAAGCAGCAATATACATCAACATTAGGTCGTGACTTAATAAAAGATTTTAAATCTGAATTAAGTGGTCGTTTAGAAGACACAGTATTAGCTTTATTTGACACCCCTGCTGAATATGATGCAAAATGTTTACATGAGGCAATGAAAGGTATAGGAACAGAAAATGAAGTATTAATAGAAATAATAGGTACTCGTTCAGCATACGAATTACAGAACATAAAAACAGCATATTATCAATTATTCCAAAAGGACTTAGTACAAAAAGTAGAAAGTGAGACATCAGGTCACTTTAGAAAAATATTAGTTGCAATACTTCAATGTCAACGACACGATAATAGTTACCCAGTGGATCAATCACTATGTCAAAATGAAGCACAGCAATTATATCAAGCAGGTCAAGGAAGATGGGGTACTGATGAAGGGGTATTCACTAGAATTTTCGCACAGAAATCTTCTATGGAGTTAGGTACTATTGGAATGTATTATCAACAAATGACAGGAATGAGTTTGTATCAAGCTATTGAAAAAGAATTTTCAGGAAATGTTAAAGATCTACTTAAAGCTATTTTCTATGCTGTTATGAATCCTAGTGAATATTTCGCTACTAAAATCCATGAAGCTATTTCTGGAACTGGAACTAATGATAAACAATTAATTCGAATTATGGTGGCTAGAGCTGAAATTGATATGGATCAAATTAAAACTGCTTATTATAGACTTTATAATAGAGATATGCTTGGAGATATTAGAGCTGATACTTCACATAATTATAAAAAGATTTTGACTGAACTTTGTATGAAGTAATTTTTTAGAGGAGTTATATTACCTTTTTAAATTATATTTTTTATAAAAGAATATTTATTTTCGGGTTTATTTTTAATTTTTTTTTATTGTTTTTATTAAATTATATAAGAAATATGAAAAGTGCTTTACAATTAATAGGAAATGATATTATTAATGGCCAAGGGAAATATCCTATGAAAGTTAAAAGTTATGGTTTTTCAGAGGAGGAAGTGGCAAATGATATTGAAAATGAAATAATAAATCAAATAGATAATGTAAATATTAATGGAGAATTATTACCATATGATTATAAAAAAGAACCTTTTAAAAAACCAGAAAATAAAAAAGTTATTATAAAAGAAAATCCAGTTAAACCTAAAACTCCAATTAGAGATTTAAAAAAAGAAATATCTAAAAATAATTTAGAAGAAACTTTACTTTTAGAACAAGAAAGAGAATATGATATAATTGATAGAAGATTAATAGAAGAATTAAATTTAAGATGTAAAAATTTAGAAAAAAAATTTGAAAATATTTTAAAAACATATTATAATAAAGAACAAATATATATTAATTTAGAAAAAATGAAAAAAGAATATGAAAATTTACTTTATCAAAAATCAAAAGATAAAAATTTACTTTTAGCACAGAAGCAAAATTTAGAAAATGATATATCTAACTTAACAATAGCTTTATCAAATGCTAAAAAAGAAATAATTAGATTAAAAGAAATTAAAAGTAAAAGTTTAGATAAATATAATACAATTAAAGAAGATTTAGATAATAAATTAGAAGAAAAAAAAACAAGTCATATTTCTTTGAAAAGTACTTTAGCTTTTTTAGAAAATCAAATATATGATTTAACTGGTGAAGATGAAAAAATAAATGAAAATAATAAAAAAATAGAAACTTTAGTGAATGATGAAAATAATATTCAAAATAAACAAATGAAAAAAGAAAATAATAAATTAATTAATGATATTGAAAAATTAAAAAAAATTATTAAAGATTCACAAGATGAAATTATTAGTCTAAAAAAAAAAATAAAAAAAAAAGGAGAAAATAATATTTTAATGAGAGAAGTTATTAAATTTAAAGATAAAAAAAATAATTTCCAAGATAATAATATTAAAGGATTAATTTTAGATATTGAAAAAAGAAATCAAAGTGCTCATTGGGAAAATTATTGTATATTACTTAAAAATAATCAATTAAATGATTATAAAAAAAGTAAACATTAAAATATATATTAAAATACTTTTTTTAAATATTAAAATAATTGATATTTTCAATCAAAATTTAAACTTAATTTTTCATTTTTTTTTTATTTAATAATATTATTTAATATTTAATTGTTATTTATTTTTATTTTTAAATGAAACTTTTCTGTATTTTTTTTATAATATTTCAATTTTGTAATTGTTCGACAAATACTTCATATAATGAAGTATTTGGTAATATAATTCATATATTATCAACTCATATGAATTTAAGAGAATTAATAGAAAAATTTTTTGAAGATGAAAATAAAGAATGTGTAAATTTTGTAAAAGAACATTTATACAAAGGAGGATTAAAAACGAAATATAAAATAGGAACATTATTAGAAGGAATAATAAAAACAGGAATAGCAGAACATACAATAGGAATGGAAATAGATTGTTTATCTCAAAAAAATTCATCATATTTTTTTTTATTAATGGAAGATCCTAAAATAAGTGAAGAATATAAAAATTCAAAAAATTATGATTATGGATATAATTTTAGAGATTTTATTGAAGATAGAATTTATTCTAAAGAATTATGTTTAAATTCACAATGTTATGGAGTAATAAATACTTTTTTTAATAAATCTATTAATTCTATTTTTTATCAAAAATTTCCTGAACTTTTCGGTTTTCAAACTTTAGATATATATAATTCTTATAATTCTACTTCAGAGAGAGAAAAATCTATTAAAAAACAAAATGAAGATTTTGAAATACTTAAGGATGTAATTATTTTTTATTTTTATGTTAGAGTATTTTTTAGTGTTATGTATATTATATTAAATCAAGAAGATAATGAAAGTAATCTTGAAGATATTGAATTAATTGAAAAAGAGAGTAATAATAGTTTGACTACTAATTCTAATATTCAACAATCTTTTTTTTTTCAATTTTCTCAAAATTTAAGTTTGTTAGAAAATATTTCTTTTTTATTTAAGAAAAAAAATTTCATTTACGATGAAACCGAAATTATTTCTTTAAATTTTATTTTATTAATTGTACTTCTACTTCTAATGATTTCTCAAAATTCTTTTTTTATTATGAGTGATAAAAGAATAGGAACAACATTATCTACATTTTTAAATAGTAAATTATTTTGCATTACAAAATTAGGGACTTTTGCTTTTGAAAGTTATAAAATTTTATCAGGACTTTTTTTAGGATATAAATTAATGTCTTATTTAAAAAGATTTAACAATAAAAAGAAATCTCTTATAATATTTTTTTTATATTCAATTCCTTATTTTATAACATTTTTATGTATCTTTTTTTTCATAGAAAAATATACACAAGATATTGGAAATATGATAAGTCCTTCAATAAGATTTAATTATAAAATGAAAAAATTTTTTACTAAACAATGTTTTAATGATAATTATTATATATTTAATCCTTTATTTATTTTAGGATATGTTGATTTAAAATATGGATATAATACTTCTTGTAGTAGAATTGCTTTATTTAATATAACTCAATTTTATGCTTTTTTATATTTAATTTTATTACTTTATTTATTATTTCAAATTAAAAATAAAAAAGTTGATTTAATTGTTTTTATTTTAAATATTGTTTCTATTTCTTTATTTTATTTATTTTCAAAAGAAAGAAAATTTTTAAAGGATGGAAAAGATTTTACTATATCAAAAATTATGGGTTCTACTGAAAATATATCTTTTTTACCTTTTTTTTTCCCTTTATATTATATTGGATTTAATATTGGAGTTATTCTTTTTTATAAAAAAAATTGCAATATTTTAATATATGAAAAAGATTCTAGTTATATTCCTTTAAGTTATAATATTATTATAATGGAATACATTGATTCAGTTTCTCAAAAAATCAAAAATTTAATTATGTTTTTATGTATTTTATTTATTATTATTATTTCTTTAGTTTATCAATATAATAGAGGTGAACAATATAAATTAACCATTAAGTGTAATTTTATTTTAAGATTTTTTTATGTTTATGAATCAATTTTTTCGGGTTTATTTTTTTCTATTTTTTTATGCTTTTATTTATTTAGTAAACAAAATTCTTTAATTTCAAGTATTTTAAAATCTGACTTTTTTATAATAATTAGTAGAATATCTTTTATTTGCTTTAATTTATTTAATTTTGTTCCAAATGTTTTTTTTGGAATCAATATTATCCAAGTTTTTGTCAATCATAGAAATGTAATTTTTGTTTCAATTTCTTTATTAGCAGTTATAATATTATTGTCTATTATTATATCAATAATGATTTTAATACCTGTTAGAATTTTAATTAAGTGTATTTTAAAAAGAAATACTGAAGTTAAAAATAGATTCAATTTTTAGTTTTTATTAAAAATTTTTATTTCTCTTTATTATCTGTAAAGAATTTATAAAGTATATAATCTAATAAATAAAAATTGAAAAATAAAATTTAAACAATAATATGATTATTTAAATTTATATATTCTATCACTTTTAAAATATAAACAAATTATTCCAATTATAATTTTCCTTTTTTTTGTTAAAAGACTATCAATACATTTATAAAACTATTTTCAAATTACTTTGAAAATTAAATAACCTAATTCAAAAAAAAGATAAAGGAAAAAAGAGAAAAAATATTTACAAATTAAAAAGCTAATAAATAGTATTAGTACTTTTAACACATTGCCACGGAGTTAACCCATCAACATTTTTAATACTTTCATCAGCTCCATATTTTAACAATAAATCAGCAATATCATAATTTTGAAAGCTTAAAGCATAATGAAGAGGAGTATTTAATTTTTTATTTTGAGTATTACTATTAGCACCTTTATGTAATAAAAATTTAATAATAGGTTTACAACAACATTGAACAGATAAATTTAAAAAAGTATTTCCTTTATCATCTCTTTCTTCAATTCCAGGATTAAATTTTTTAAACATATCTTCAAAATTTTGATAATTACCATCTTTAATATATAAGAATAATATATCTATAAAAGTATTTGCTTCTTTAATTAATTCATTTTTTATTTTATGTGTTTCATACATCATACTTTCTCTATTAAATACTCTTCTTATTACTGATTGTTCTATTAAATTTTCATTTTTTTGATTTCTTTTTATTTTTAATGGACTTTGAAATAATACTTCTCCTCTTCTTCTTAAATAAGTTATTTTCTGCTTTTGTTTTTTTTGACGAAATTTAAATATTTGCTCATTTAATAATTCATTTCTTCTTCTAGAAAAAAATTTCTTCTTTAAAATTCCATTTTCTTGTCTTGTTGTTTTTTTCCTTTTATCTCTATTTAATGTAAATGTCTTATTTGAAGAACGAGAAATTGCTCTTTTTGAAAAAAAATTTAAAGATTTTTTTGTTTGAAATTTTTGAAAGTTTTTTATATCAAAAAATGATGTTTTTTTCATTATTATTACTGGCTTTTCAATATATACATTTGAAGAACTTTCTTCTAAATTATCAAATATCATAAATTTATTCATTAATTTTTTCGAAGAAAGGCAAAATACTATTGGTAAGTTTTGATTTATTGGTTGAAATTTATATGTTTTTTTTTTTTTGGATTTTTCAATTTGAGTAAAATTTTTTATTATTGTTATTTCTTTTTCTTCTTCTGATATATCTTTTAATAAATATGTTGTTGTCATTATTTTTTCATAAATATTTATATTAAAGTAATTTTCTAATAAAGGATATTTTATATATGATGGAAGCATTATTTTACATAATTTTCTTTTTTCTGGAATTAATATTTTTTTAAGAAATTGATTCATTATTTTTCCTTTTGTTTTTATTGAAATTATTTTGTTTGTAAATAAATGTTTTTTAAAAGTTAATGTTTCAATTTCTTTTTTATATATAAATTCATTAATTTCTGTTTCTATTTTTTCTAATTTTTGGGAATTATATTCTGTAATATATTTCATAAATTCTTCTTTCAAATAACTTCGATTAAAATCAATATAATTAATATTATTTTTAAGTTCTTTATCTTTACTTAAAAATTTAATTAACTTTTTAGCTCTTTCAATAATGAAATGATTATTTTTTTGAAATTTAAATTCTGCCATTGAAAATTTAACTGAATTACTTCTTAAATCAAAAAAAGATTTTTTTGAATTAGATTTAAAATAACTATATGAATTAGATTCATTTGAATCTAAACTTGGATTATCCATTAAATCTTCATCTGAATATTTAATAGATTTTTTTTTCTTTTTAAATTTTATTTGTAAATTATTTATTTTAGGTAAAGGTAAACTTTTATTTAAAAAATTTTTTTTTTCATTATCTTTTAAGTTAATATTTTTGTTTATTTTAGCAGATTGAATTTTGAAAGAACCAAATAAACTATTACCATTATTTCTTCTTTCTTTAAATTCAGGTATTCTAGATAATTGTTTCATAAATCTTTTATTTGTTTTTTTAGTTTTAATATTTTCTGGTTCATCAATGAAAATAACTGAATCTTTACTTAAAGTCATATAAGATTTATTATTATCTTGTGAAATTAATGATATAGCTTGTTCTTGAGAAATATTGTCTATATATGAAATTCTTTTCTTTCTATAATTATTATTGTCATAATTTTCTTCTTCATCTGAATTTGATGAATTATTTATAATAAAATTATTATTATTAAAATTTGATAAATAATTGTTATTCAATAAATTATTTTTCAATTGATTTATTTGATATGGATTTTGTTCTTTTTTTATAAATATATTTGGAGAATAATCATCATTTGTTTTTTTTAAAGCTCCAAAAATGAAACTTTTAGTATATTTTTCGTTATTTTGACTATATTTATTTTTATGCCATGATTTTAATTTACTTATAAAATTTTCTTTTTTTCCACTTTTATAATTACTTTCACTGTCAGTAATATTATATTTCATAGATTTAATATTTTTAGGAAAAGTGTCATCATTTTCACTTTGACTATTACTTATTTTTCCTTGATATCTTAAAATTTGAGTTCCTGGTTTTACAGAATTTGTTTTTCTAATTAAATTATTTGAATAATTATCCATATTTTCATCACTTGATATTGTAAAATAATTATTTTTCTTAAATATATTTCTACTTCTATTATTATTATGAGTTAAATTTGATAAATTAAATTCATTTCTTATAAGTGTATAATTATTTGATATTTCATTATTATTTATTCCTTTTTCTATTGATAATTTCTTTTTATTTTTTTTTCTTATGAAATGTAAATTAAATTCTTTTTTTGCTTTTGCTTTTTTCTTTAAAAAAAATCCTCCATTATCATTATTATCTGATAACATTGAACTACTTTTTGAATTTATTGAATTAAATTTACTTTCATTTGAATCATCAGTATTATTATGTAATTTCTTTTTTTTTTGTGCTGATAATAATTTAAATTCATATTGATTTAAATTAATATTATTATCTTTATCCAAATTTATAACATTTACTAAATTAGTATTTGTATGAGTTCTTCTTTTTTTTATTATTCTAACATTAGGAACATTATAATCTGATTTTGATACTTCTCTTTCAAGTTTTATTCTTGAATTATGTCTTCTTAAAAAAAAATTATTTACATTATCATTATTATTATTATTTTCAATAACACTATTATTATTATTTCTATCAATAGTACTATTATAAGGACTAATTGAAAAATGACTATTTTCAATTGAATTATAAGTAATAGTATTATTATTATTATTTATTTTATTTAATGTATTATTATGATTAGAATAATCATCATTTAAAATTAAATTATGTTTTGGCTTTATTGGATTATTATATTTTTTATTATTTATTGATAAATTTTGATTATTTGTTTTCTTTAAATTAATTATTTTTGATACTTTTCTAAAACCTTTATAATTATCTATTGTTGATGCATCTGTTGTTTTATTATCTTTTACTTTTGGAGTATCAAAAGAATTTAAAAATGAATTTAAGGAATTTCCTGTCATATTATTTCTATTTCTTGTAAAATTATTTCTTTTTATATTTCTACTTTGATTTGTTGAATATTTATATAGTGTTGATTCTTTATTTCTGTTTCTTGAATAATTATTTTTTCCGAATAAAGATGTTAAATTCACACTTGGTCTATTAAAATATTTATTTTTTTAACTTACAAATTTATTCCTCTTTTTCCTTTGAACATATTTATTTTTGTTTTTTATTTTTTTTTTAAATTATCGTTATTTTCATTTAAAAACATAAATTAGTTTTAATTAAATAATACTTATTATTTTTATTGTATAAATTTTTAGTTTAAAAAATACAAATTAATTTCACTGTTTTCTAATTAAAAAAATTTCTTCTTTTCTTTTGTGAGGCTTTTTACTGTTATCATTAAAAGAATTCTTATTTTGATTATTTTTAAATATTAGAATTACTTTTGACTATCAATAATTGTTTATTTTATATTTTTCTACTATAATACTTTTATTATCATTAATAATTATTATTTATAAAAAAAAATTATTATTTATTATTATATTAATAATTAATTTAAGTGTAAATATATATATTAATTTTTTATTTTATTATATTTTTTATATAATTATAAGATTATTGATATTTTTTATTTGTTTTTTTGATTTTCTATTTTTTGTTTTATCATTTCTTTTATTACATTATTTGTCATTGATTTTAATATGTTATATCTTTCAGATATATTTCTTTTTAAATCTAAATTATTATTTTTTGGAATGATATTTAAAGGGTTTTTTTCTAAATCTATAAAAGTTTTTATATCTTTTCTTTCTTTCATATTCATTTCTTTTTCTGTTTGAGAAACAATATCATAATAATTATTTTTTTCAACTTTAAATTTTTTATCTTTAGGAATATAATTTCTAAAAATAATTTCTTTTTCTTCACAAGTATATTTACTATTTGAAATTTTATCTAATAAACTATCATTTTCAATTTTTAAAATATTATTTTTAAAATCTTTGTTTGAAATAAATTTATTTTCTTTTTTTTTTTCTTTTTTTAAACTAGTATTAATTTCATTATTTAAACTTTCATTCCTTAAACTTTCATTTTCTGAATTACTATTT
>JAEEGI010007538.1_pt1 | contig 24353 bp, 20 predicted proteins | sample 8958751 | NCBI WGS metagenome assembly JAEEGI01 (sample SAMN16246545, study PRJNA631951) | gut metagenome | biome: gut microbiome; feature: rumen; material: KS-attached | host: Bos | place: Iran: Karaj | collected 2018-10
TGGTAACCAATTATTCGCTGTCTTATTCATCGTTTTAATTGGTATCGTCTTCTTAGTCACTTTAGTACCAACATTCCTTACACACAATAAGCAAAAGTAAATTTGCGCAATAAATAAAAAAGGTTACGCGACTTAGTTTGAGAGTCATATGCGTAACCTTTTAATATTCTAAGCGAAAACACACGCACGAAAAAAGTGAGAAGGAAATATTTTGTGTGTTATTCGTATGGAGGAGTTATGAAAAAATTATTAACAACTTTATGTGTCTTCGCAGGCTTAATGATAACAGCTTGTGGTGGCGCTAACAATGAATCAAAACCAGCAGATGGTTCTAAAGGTGGAGATTCTCAACAACCAGCCAATACAGATTCTTATCAATTCTGGGGCAAATTAGAAGAAGGCGGAAGCTTTGCTTCATTCACTGATGCCGCTTTCTTATTAAACCTTGATACACAAGGCAAAACAACATTAGATAAGTACAACTTTGCTTCTTATGATGCCTCTCCAGCCGCTTCAAATAAGAGCTATATCGCTTCTTATATGTCCGGTACATGGAAAGCTGTCCAAAAAGAAGGTGTTGATGCTTTACAAATCAAATTAGCATTTATCGAAGAAGATGGTTCTGAAAGTGGCGCTAGCACATACTATGCCTATGAATCTGATGGCGTTTATAGTGTTGATCTCACTGTTGCGTTAATCAAAGGTCAATCATTCACAAGAACAGTGGAAATGGAAGGCCAAAAGGGCAAAAAATACGCTGATGCCGATGCCTTTATCCAAGCTTATAAGAAAGACTTTGTCGAACCAGAAAGCGTTGTTAGAGTCGAATCTACTGCAAATGGTGGTGTTGCCTACTTCCAAGAAGACGGTAAAGTCTTAATCTATGTTGGCACAAATAACATTGCCAGTGGTACATATGTGAAAACCGCTACATCTTTAACATTAAAGATTGATGATAAAGAAATTCCAGTTACTTTAACAAGAGAAAAGGCTACATTCTCTTACACCTATGATTTAGCTGGTTATCAACAAATCGAATTAGTTTTCGAAATGCCAATTGCTGACTTTGGTAAATTACCAGTTACCGAACAAGGTGGCGGCACACCAGTTGATGAAAACGTCGTTCTTGAAATGAAAGATGAAACCAATGGCGCAACCTTAACATTCAATAAAGACAAAACATATAAAATCAATATGGATTTCGGTAACTATGGTAGCTTCGCTGTTCAAAAAGGTGCTTGGTCATTTGCTAGCTACAAAGTGACATTAACTCCAGAAAATGGTACAGCCTTTGAATCAAAAGTCGAAAATGGCAAATTCATCGTTGAAACCCACATCACATGGGGTGGTGGTCAAGTTGATACAGATGTCCATTTCGAAGCTGAACAAACAGTGATCGGCAAATTCATGGCCGCTTAATCGAAACAACTAACAAACAAAGGGAGCATTTGCTCCCTTTTTTATGTCGCATAAATGTAAGATTACGCTACTTATCTTTGTATAAAAAACAAAGTTTTTAATAATAAAAACAATTGGAGGATTACTTATGAAATTAGTAGGTAAAATTATCGGTGCATCAATTTTTGGTGTTTTGACAATTGCTTTATCTATTGGCAGTGGTATCGCTAAACAATACGAACCACAAATCAATTTAGTTTTAAAGGTTCAAACCCAAAAGATCATTCCTGATCCAGATGCTAAAATCTATTATTGGACAGATTATACTGACGAAGAAGAACTTGTTAAACACGAAAAAGAATTATGTGAACAAATCGAAGGTGAAGGCGCTACTTTATTATTGAATAAAGATAATACGTTACCTTTAAGCAAATCTTCAAAGTTTTCTTGCTTCTCTCATTCTTCTGTCGACCTTTTATATGGCGGCACTGGAAGCGGCCAAGTTTCAAGTGCGGATGCGGTTAGCTTAAAAGCGGCTTTAGAAGATCCAACTTGTTTTGGTGAAAAGAGCGTAAACCAAGAATTATGGACCTCTTACGTCAAAGGTCAAAAATATAAAAGAGTCAATGCTAAAACGACTGGTGGCAGCCAAGACGAGTATCGTTTAAACGAAATGCCTTGGAGTGTCATCTCTAACTCCGCGAAAGAAGCGTTTAAAGAGTATGGTGATGTCGCTTTAGTGGTCTTAGCTAGAAGCGGTGGGGAAGGTGCTGATTTGCCAAGTAACAACACTAAACTCACTGAATATTTAACTGATGGTGACTATTTGAGATTGTGTAAAGAAGAAGAGGAAATCTTCCAAAATATTAAAGAGCTTAAAGCGGCTGGTACATTTAAGAAAATTGTCGTTTTATTGAACTCTTCTAATGCTTTACAAATCGACTTTGTCGATAAATATGATGTCGACGCTCTTTTGTGGATTGGCGATGTCGGCATGACTGGCATCAATGCTGTCGCAGATATTTTATGCGGTAACATTGTACCTTCTGGTCGTATTGTTGATACATTCTTAAAAGATAATCATAGTGCGCCAGCGATGGCTAACTTCGGTTCTTTTGATTACACCAATCAAAAAGATTATAACTGTGGTACAGCCCAATCTAACTTAGATGCTGGTATTGGCAAATGTAACCAAAACTATGTCGTCTATCAAGAAGGCATCTATGTCGGTTATAGATATTATGAAACTAGATACGAAGACTACGTCTTAAATCAAGGCAATGCTGGTGATTTTAAGTATGATGACTTAGTGGCTTATCCATTTGGTTATGGTTTAAGTTATACCGAATTCGCATACTCTAATTTCAAAGTTAACGAAGATGGTAATCATTTCAAAGTTAATGTCACAGTTAAAAATACCGGTAGTGTCGACGCTAAACACACTGTCCAAATCTATGCGCAAAGTCCATATACGCAATATGACAAAGATAATGGCATTGAAAAAGCCGCTGTTAACATCTGTGGCTTTGATAAAAAACTCATTAAAGCGGGCCAATCTGAAAATTATGAAATTACAGTGGAAAAGAAAGATTTAATCTCTTATGATCCAAATCTTGCTAAAACATACATCTTGGAAGATGGCGATTATTATTTCACTGTTGGTAGAAATGCTCATGATGCCACAAATAACATTTTAGCCGCTAAAAAAGCCGATGGTTTATCAGTCACTGATTCACGTATGTCTGAAGCAGGTGACGCCTCTTTAACTAGCAAATGGCATAACGGCACATTTGACAAAACTACTTATAGTAAATCAAGTGTAACAAATAAAGAAATCACCAATTTATTTGATAATGCTGATTTAAATAAATATGAAGGTACAGCTGATCAAAAAATCACTTATTTATCAAGAAATAACTGGTCTGGTACTTTCCCAACATCCACTGTTTCTTTAAAAATTAATGAAACAATGTGGGCGGATGGTTTAACTCACGAAGATAGTGGCCGTGCGGCGATTATCGAAAAGATGATTCAAAAGTATTATCCAGACATTGCTTCTACGCCAACTACTGAGGCTAAAAATGGTTTATCAGTGGCAGATTTAATCGATGTAGATATCAATGATGCTAAATGGCAACAACTCGTTGAACAATGTTCATATAGCGAAATGATTAAAGTTATTTCTAATGGTTTCCATCAAACCGCTCCTGTCGCTAGCATTAATTTACCAGGTACATTAGATGAAAATGGTCCTCAAGGTTTTACAAAGGGCTTAATCGGCGGTAGCAGTGCGATGTGCTATACATCTGAAGATGTCATGGCCGCGACATACAACTTAGATTTGTTAAATGAGATGGGCAAATGCATCGGTGAAGACTTCTTCCACGCTACTAAAAACGATGCTGATACATTCTATACTGGTTTATATGGTCCGGGTGCTAATATTCATAGAACACCATATTCTGGTAGAAACTTTGAATATTATAGCGAAGATGGTTTCGTCTCTGGCAAAATGGCAGCTTCCGAAGTTAAAGGTATCCAATCTAAAGGCGTTTATGTCTTTACTAAACACTTTGCTTTAAATGACCAAGAAGAAGGTAGATATGGTATCTCTACTTGGTCAAATGAACAAGCTATTAGAGAAATCTACTTAAAAGGTTTTGAAGGCTCTATCGTTGAAGGCGGAGGCTTAGGCGTGATGTCTAGTTTTAATAGATTAGGTGTTGTTTGGTCTGGTGCGCATCATGGCTTAATGACTGGCATCTTGAGAGATGAATGGGGTATGAAAGGCGCAGCAATTACAGACTGTTCTGTGAGCGCTACCTATATGCACAACGTCATGGGTGTTTTAGCCGGTCAAGATTTGTGGGATGGTAATGGTACAACCTTATTAACCCCATATGGCAATAATCCTGCTGTCGTCCATGCTTGCCAACAAGCCACTAAACATATTGCCTATTCCATTGCCCATTCCCGTGCAATGAATATTGGTAATGCCACAATTAAAATCGTTCAACCATGGTATATGATCGTTGTTTATGTCGGAATTGGTGTTTGTGCGGCTGCTACATTAGCCTTTGGAGCGTTAATTGTTCTCCATCTTATTAAAAGAAAAAAAGTTCAACAATAAATAATTAAGAACTGACCATCATGTAACAATTGATGGTCTCTTCTTGTTTATTAAGGAGTCGTTATGAGAAAAATAGTTAACATCAATAATAATTGGTTTTTTAGTAAATGTTCTTGCTCGATACAAGATGTCGCTGCTTTAGAAATGGAAAAAATCAATCTTCCTCATACTTGGAATAATATCGATGGTCAAGATGGGGGTATGGATTATTTTAGAAGCGAGTGTTGGTATCATAAAGTCATTGATATCGAACCATTAAAAGAAGATGAATTACTCTATCTTGAGTTTAACGGGGTTAATTCTTCGTGCAAAATCTTTATTAATCAAAGAGAAATCACCTCACATGATGGGGGATATTCCACTTTTAGAGTTAATGTCACTGACTATATAAAAGATCATAAAATAGACCTTTATGTTTTAGTGGACAATAAGGAAAATGACCGTGTTTATCCTCAAACCGCTGACTTCACCTTTTATGGTGGCATATATCGCGATGTTAATTTAATTTACGTCAATAATAATCATTTCGATTTAGATTATTATGGGGGACCTGGCGTGAAAATTACCCCAAAAGTAGATGGGAATAAAGGCATATTAAATGTTGTGCCTTATATTGTTGGGGAAGGTAAAGTTTTAATTACCCTTTTAGATCAAGATGAACAAGAAGTCGCTCGTACTAGTGATAACGATATTACTGTTGAAAACGTGCATTTATGGAACGGATTAGAAGATCCGTATTTATATCAAGTCGTGGTGCAGCTATTTGATAAAAGTAATAATCTTTTAGATGAGATAAGAAAAAATATTGGCTTTAGATATTTTAAAGTTGATCCAAATAAAGGCTTTTTCCTTAACGGCAAATCCTATCCTTTAAGAGGTGTCTGCCGTCACCAAGATTTAAAAGATGCAGGCAACGCTGTAAACAAAAAGCATCATGAAGATGATTTAGCGCTTATTAAAGAAATCGGCGCTAACACGATTAGACTAGCCCATTATCAACACGATGATTACACTTTAGATTTATGCGATAAATTAGGATTGATTATCTGGGCGGAAGTGCCATATATTTCTAAGCATTTAGAAAACGGTAACGAAAATATCGAACAGCAATTAAAGGAATTGATTATTCAACAATATCACCATCCTTCTATCGTTGTTTGGGGAATTTCTAATGAAATAACGATGTTTAAAAAAAGCCGTGTTAAAGCCTATTTAGAAGAAAATAAAAGGCTTAATGAGATTGCTCATAAACTCGATGAGACAAGATTAACCACAATGGCGTGTTTTTCCATGTGCGGCCCATTTAATAAAGTGGCCAAAATCACTGATGTTGTGTCGTGGAATTTATATTTTGGATGGTACGTGCCATTTAAATTCTTAAATAAACTATGGTTTGGTTTCTATCGTTTATTCAATAGAAAGTATCCTGTAGGTATGTCTGAATATGGTGCAGAAGCGATGATTAATCTTCATAGCAATCGTCCTCATGTTGGTGATTCAACAGAAGAATATCAAGCGGATTATCATGAATACATGTTAAGATTCTACGCTAAAAGACCATATTTCTGGGCGACCCATATTTGGAATATGTTTGATTTTGGTAGCGATGGGAGAAACCATGGTGGTGACCCAGGCGTTAACCATAAGGGTTTAGTGACTTTTGATCATAAAACTAAAAAAGATTCCTTCTATATTTGTAAAGCCTATTGGAGCAAAGAACCATTTGTTCATATTTGCGGTAAGCGTTTTGAAAAGAGAAACAAAAAGAACATGGTTTTAAAAGTTTATTCCAATCAAAAAGAAGTCGAACTATATGTTAACGACAAATTAGTGGCCAAAAAAGCCAGTCAATACGTCTTTAAATTTAAAGTTAAAGTCGACGGCAAAATTGAAGTCAAAGCCATCTCTAATAATGTCAGTGATAGTGCTTCATTTATTAAAGTCGATCAATTCCCAGAAGAATATAAATTACACGCTAAAAGCAATAACTATAGTTGGGAGAAATAAGCATGAAAAAGATAGTTCAGCTCGTTTTAACTATGCTTTTAGCAAGTTGTGGGAATCAAACTTCAAATATAGAAGTCAAAGATCCTACCATTAAAATTAATAAAGAAGAAGTTAAATATACTTTATTAGACGATATTCATCTAGATGAAAAAGACGCTAACGATGAGATGTTTAATCCAGAAAATGTCTTATCAAATGATTCGTCGTTAAAAGATAAAACATTTTATTGGTTGGGCTCTTCTGTGACTTATGGACACGAATCAGAAGGATTTAGTATGTCTGAATATGTTAGTTCTCTAACAGGAGCAAAGTGCTTTAAAGATGCAGAAAGCGGTACCACATTACTCTATGATAACGCCAATATCAAAAGTGGAGAAAAATCATATACTTCTCGTTTAACTAATAGTGAAATCTTTAATAAAGAAACAAAGATTGATGGCTTTATTTGCCAAATATCCACGAATGATTGTACACCAGGAAATAACTCTAAAAGAGGTGTTGTTAGTGAAGATTATGAAAACTTTGATTTAAAAACTACTCTAGGTGGAGTGGAATATATTATTTCCTATGTCCATAAGACTTGGAATTGTCCAATTTACTTCTATAGTGGTGCTTATTTTAAAGATGGTAAAGACAAAACCAAAAGAGAAAGTAACAATCCCCCTGGCTCAAACTACGCTTCTTTAGTGAGCGATGTTAAACAAATCGCTATTAAGTGGAATAAAAAAGTCGATTATCAAGTCCGTATTATCGATCTATATAACGATGTTGATTTTAATAACGCCGCTAGTGACAGTTACTATAACTGGGCGATGAAAGATCCAATTCACCCTAAAAAAGCAGGCTATTTACAGTGGTGGTCGCCTTATTTTGTTAAAGCTTTAGAAAGAACTTCAATATGAAATCGTTAATAGCCTTACCATTTTTACTTTTATCATTAATCCCTTCTTTTAATTTAGCTAGCGAAACCACGCTTAAAAAAGGTGACATATTTTATTTAGGTATTACCGATGATAAATCGCGTTTCACCGCCAGATTTAAAATACTTGATAATAAAAAAACTAGTACTGGTGAAGAAGGAATGTTTTTACTTTGTGAGACCCTAGTGTCTGATAACGGAAAAGCTTTAAAATTTCGCACTGAGAAAAAGCCAACTAGCAATATGTATCAAGGATCTAACGCCAAAAAGTGGTGTGAAAGTTTTTATGATTCCCATTTTAGTGATGAAGAAAAAGAATGGATTATTCCTACTTATAAGAGCGATGAATCTTTTTCCATTCACGCTCCTTTTGGAGTAGAGAAAGGACCATATGTTGATTTTAAACCACAAGAAAATGCTTTAGATGGCGACCATTTATTCTTTTTATCCGCTGAAGAAATATGCCAAGAGAAATATGGCTTAGCTAAAGAAGAAGACCGCATCGCTCCATATCATAAAGAATCAGAAGGTTATTGGTTAAGATCCCCACACATCGATACATTCCCAAATGACGTAGGCTTTATCTTCTTTAATGGTTGGCTAATGGATTTTATCCAAAATAGTGATAACGTCTTTTTAACAGGTGGAACATACGCTAGACCAGGCTTAAATATTAAAAAGCCAAGCGCGGAAGATATTGTTTCAATTGGAGAGAACCAATACTGTTTAACAATCGATAAAGATAAATATCAAGCTAGCGAACCTCCTAAGTTTAAAGTTAAAAACCCTCTTCCGATGACGATATTAGTGCTCGTAGTTACTCTCGCTTTATTAGGATTTATATTTATTGGTTTACCAATAATTATCGTTAAAGTTATTAAAAAGAAAAAACAAAAAACAGTCGTCAAGGAGCAAAATGACTAGGTTATAAATAGGCTTTCTTAGCATCATTCTGTTATATATTTATGATTAATGTTTCAGTAAAACATATCTTTAAAAGGTGAAATGTGTTAAAATGCTAACACAAATGATTAAGATAGCAATCGTCGATGACGAAAAAGAGTGCATTTTAAGGCTGGTCGATTATTTAAACCGCTACGCCGAAAATGAGCATATGGCTTTTGAAATATCAACATTCGATAATGTTGTTAATTTTGTCGATAATTTCAAAGGTCAATTTGACATTGTTTTTTTAGATATTTTGATGCCTTATCTTAACGGGGTTGATGCCGCGCATAAATTAAGAGAAAAGGATGCTAACTTTATCCTTTATTTTGTGACATCCACAACGCAATTTGCCATCAAAGGTTATGAAGTTGAAGCAACCGACTATTTAGTCAAACCAATTGAGTATTACGAATTCGTATTAAAAATAAGTAAAGCCATTGAAAAACTGCATAAGACCAATACTCCTTCCATAACTGTTAAAACAAGAAATGGCTATAAAAAGCTCGATGCTTCTGAAATCATGTATATTGAAGTAATTAGCCATCACTGTGAGATTCATACCACGAGTGGTATATATCGCCAATACATGACCATTAGAAGTGTTGAAAGCCAACTTAAAGACCAGCCATTTGCTAGATGTAATAACTGTTATTTGGTTAATCTAGCTTATGCATCTGCTATTGAAGAATATGAAGTGGTGGTTGGGGAAGATCGATTATTAATATCTCATCCAAGAAAAAAAGAATTCTTAGCAAAATTTAAACAATTCAAAGAGCATAAAGAACATGATTGAGTGGATTGTTAGTGTGATTGGTAGCGAAAACGCATATGAAGTTTTTTCATTTGTGTTAACTTTTATTTTTTCTTTTATTGCCGTATTCGCTTTCACATTTGGTAAGAGACGTAGAAAACTATTCTTTCTAAGAGTGGCACTTTGCTTTGTCGCCGGCATTTTTCTTGCCTTCGGCCTTGGTATGTTAAACACCTTAGGCGCGGGTAATGCATTCGCCATTCCGCTTCGTCTATTCTGTTACTACAATCTTTATTCTTCTTTATTTGGTATCATCTTACTTTGCTATAACGAAAGCGTGGCCGAGTTTGTTCTTTTGTGGTGCTGTGGGATATGCACCCACCATATTTCTAATAAAGCCTATCCGTTGTTGCAAAATATTTTTGGTATCAATGATACGCAAACCATATCTTTATTTCATAAAGAAACATCGGAATTACAAAGTTGGGAGTTCTTATTATACTTTATAATCATCATTGCTATTATAGCCTTGATAGTTTTCATATTTAGAAAAACTGCAAAACCATTTAGTGATGATAAACCAACCAGAAGAAAAGTGGCCATTGTCGGTATTGTTTTCACCGTTATTATTAATGGTTTTATATGTGTCTCAAGATTATTTGAAAAAGAAAGCTTTGCTTTAAGCGTTATTTTAAAAGTGTTTGTTACCACATTCTGCATTCTTATCTTAGCAATTGTTTCTGGCATTTTTGAAATAAGTAAAAAAGACCAAGATTATCTAGTTATCAAAGAGATCTTGCACCAAGAAAAAGCCCAATTTGAAAATCTTAAAACAAACATGGAAGCCATTAACACTAAAGTCCATGATTTGAAAAAGATATTAAACAAAGTGGAAGATAAGATTAACGAACAAGATATGAAGGAATTAAAGGAAGCCCTTATTTTCTATGATTCCACAATTAAGACTGGTAATGATGTTTTAGATATTGTTTTAAGTGAAAAATCATTGCAGTGTCGTCAAAATGGCATCAAGTTCACTTGTATGGCGGGTGCACAAAAACTAAATATGATGACACCAACCCAAATATATTCTGTTTTTGGTAACATCATGGACAATGCGATTAGAGCTTCCAAGATGTTAGAAAAAGAAAAGCGTTTTATCTCTTTAACCATTAGTGAATCTAAAGGAGTGATCGCTATTGAAGAAAGCAATTTCTATAGTGGTGATATTCGCATCATTAATGAAAGCAGTATTGAAACATCAAAAGCCAATAAATCAAAACACGGTTATGGTATCAAAAGTATTACCTATATCATTGATAAATATCACGGTACAACTTTGTTATCCGCGAAGGATGGTTTATTTTCTATCAAGATTAGCATTCCAATCGCAAGCGATAATTAATTTATTTCAACATCAGAACTAGAAATTGTTAATGCCCCACCTAAAGAAGGGGCTTTTCCAACGATTTTGATATAGTTTCTGTAAAAAGTGGAGTAATCTTCAAAGCCGCATTTGTTATAAATATCTGTGGGTTTATTTCCTTTGCTAATCAAAGACTCCGCGAGGAGTATTTTTTTAGTGATGATATATTGTTTTATCGGTACACCTAAAGAAGCCTTAAACTGTTTAACGATATAAGATTTTGAATAATGGAAGTGCCGACATATATCTTCAATCATGAGAGGCTCCGCTAAATTCTCGTTAATATAATCGATAACTTTGCTCATTTTTTGATTATAAATATTACCGTTACTCTTTTCATTTTCTTCTATTGCAGAATAATAAGATAAAATCATTTTCAAGACATTTTCTAAAATCAAATCTAAATGTTGACCTTTATAAGAAGAATAATGATCATCTAAAGAGGCGAATAAATTAATAATGGTGGTGTCATTAATCTCAGTCAAGGTTGGCTTGTTTTTAATAATATCTAGTAGCTCATTAGGAATAATGTATTCAGGAAATTTAATGACATATCTTTCGTATATCGTCTCACTATGTGGAATGACATAATGGTGTTGGCCTGGTTTAATAAACACTAAATCATTTGTCTTAAGATGGTAGATCTTGTTTTCTAAAACCAAATCGACTTGACCAGAGAGAAAAAATAATAGTTCGTATATGAGATGAAAATGCTTTTCAAAAACCTCTTCATAATGCGGGCCTTTTTCTTTTTTGTGGGCAAAGTTTAGATTTGGATAAATAAGATTATATGTCATACCTACATCTTAATCTGAAATACACAAAATGCAATATAAAATATATTTCTTTTGCAATTTACTTATATTTTAGATTTCTTATTATATAAGAGTAAGGTGGAAATTATATGAAATTAACATTTCGTTGGTATGGTCTTAAAGACAGCATTCCTTTAGATTATATTCGTCAAATTCCTAACATGAGTGGGGTAGTAACCGCAGTATACGATGTCCCAGTTGGCGAAGTTTGGCCAATAGAGTCGTTACAAAAACTAAAACAAGCCGCACATGAAAAAGGCTTAGAAATGGAAGTCATTGAATCCATTCCTGTTCATGAAGACATCAAAATGGGAAAAGGAAATAGAGACCTATATATTGCTAATTACATTGAGAATATTAGACGAGTGGCCAAATGTGGTGTTAAATGTGTCTGCTATAACTTTATGCCAGTCTTTGATTGGCTAAGAACAGAGATGCATCATCTTAATAAAGATGGGAGTAATTCATTGTCTTATTCTTATGATGATTTCAAAAAGATTGATCCTCGTAATTTACATTTACCAGGTTGGGATGAAAGTTATTCGCAAGATGAATTACAACACCTTTTGAAAGAATATCAAAATATTAGCCACGAAGATTTATTTAACAATTTAGTTTATTTCTTAGAAAGAGTGATTCCGGTTTGCGATGAAGTCGGTATCAAAATGGCGATTCATCCTGACGATCCACCATGGGATATATTCGGCTTACCAAGAATCGTTTCTAATGAAAATGATTTAGATAAGATGTTTAAAGCTGTGCCATCCACTAATAATGGCTTAACACTTTGCACTGGTTCATTCGGTGCAGGAAGAAATAATGATTTAGTTCATATGGCTAAAAAATACGCTCAAGAAGGAAGGATTCATTTCTTGCATCTGCGTAATGTCTTATGGACGGATGATCATGATTCGTTCTGCGAAGTTGGTCACTGCTCTAAAGATGGTAGCTTAGACATGGCTCAAATTGTCAAAACCCTCGTGGATAATGGCTTTAATGGCTATGTGAGACCTGACCACGGAAGAAACATCTTTGGAGAAGATGGCAAACCTGGTTATGGCTTATATGATCGCGCTTTAGGCGCTAGTTATATTAACGGGCTATTTGAAATGGCCGAAAAGAACAAATAAGGAGATTAATAAAATGAAATTACCATTTAAGATTGATTTAACAAATAAAGTCGTCGCTATTACAGGTGCTGGTGGCGTGTTAATGAGCGGATTTGCTAAAGCTTTAGCGGAATGTGGGGCAAAAGTTGCACTTCTAAACATTTCTATAGAACACGCACAAGAATGCGCTAGTGAAATTGGTAGCAACGCAATTGCCGTAAAATGCAATTGCTTAGATAAAAATAGCATTATTGAAGCTAAAGAAATCATTAATCAAAAGTTCGGTAAAGTTAACTTTTTAATTAATGGGGTTGGTGGTAATTCTCCAAAAGCCACAACTGATAACGAATATATGACTCCTGATTTAGAAGATGCTAAAGATTTCTTTGCTCTAGAAGAAAGCGGATTTAAATCTGTTTTCGATTTAAATCTCACATCTGCCTTTTTAGTGACACAAGTTTTTGCTAAAGACATGGTGGAAACGGGTGGCAATATTATTAACATTGCTTCGATGAATGCCTATCGTCCATTAACTAAGATTCCAGCTTATAGCGCCGCCAAAGCGGGCATCCTTAATTTTACCGAATGGTTGGCCGTCCATTTTGCCCCTTGTGGCATTAGGGTTAATGCGATTGCTCCAGGTTTCTTTGTAGCGAAACAAAATCAAGCTCTTTTATTTAACGAAGATGGTACTCCAACTGCAAGAACTGGCAAAATCTTAGCTTCCACTCCAATGAAGAGATTTGGCCAAACAGAAGATTTATATGGCGCTTTACTTTTCTTAGCTAGTGATGATGCTAGTGGCTTTGTAACAGGCATTTGTATTCCAGTTGATGGTGGCTTCAATGCCTATAGTGGTGTCTAATATGAAAATGTTTTTTGATGAAAATGTTCTTTTAGATAACCAAATCGCCATTGATTTGTATCAGGAAGTCAAAGATTTGCCCATCATTGATTATCACTGTCATTTAGACCAAGATAAAATCGCTCATGATGCTCCTTTTGACAATATTGGTAGTCTCTGGCTAGCGGGTGACCACTACAAGTGGAGAGCCATGCGTTTGTGCGGAATTGATGAATATTACATTACAGGTTCAGCAAGTGCAGAAGAAAAGTTTTATAAATACGCTGAAATCATGCCTAAACTCATTGGTAATCCTCTTTATTATTGGACCCATTTTGAACTTAAAAAAGTCTTTGGTATTAATAAACCATTAAATAAAGATACCGCCCATGATATTTATCAAAGAGCAAACGAGGTATTAAAGAATAAAACCACACAATCTTTGTTAAAAGAATTCAATGTGGAATATATTGCCACTACTAATGACCCATTAGAAGAACTTAATAATCATGGTGATTTTAATGGTATTAAAGTGAGACCAACATTCCGCCCAGATAAACTTTTAAGTATTGATTGTAATTATATAAAAGAACTAAGCAAAAAGACCAATATCGATATCAATACCATTAAAGATCTAAAAAATGCTATTTGTGCAAGGCTTGATTATTTTGTGAGTAAAGGTTCTAAAATAACTGATCATGGTTTTTTAGATTTTCCAACTAATATTGCTAATGAAGAAGAAGCTAATTACTTATTCACCCATCGAGATGTTTTAGACAAAAAAAGCAGAGACTCTTTATTTGGCTATCTTTTACTTTTCTTAATGGAAGAATATAAGAAAAGAGATATGGTTGTGCAACTCCATTTTGCGGTCACGCGCAACATCAATACAAACATGTATCAAAAAGTCGGAGCCGATGCTGGCTTTGACGTCATCGCTAGTGAAATCAATTATCAATCTTTGATTAAATTTTTAGATAGTTTAGATGACGAACATCGACCAACAATTATTCTTTATTCGTTAAATCCAAATACGATTGCCCCTTTAGCATGTATCAGTGGTGCATATCGTAACATCTATGTTGGTGCGGCTTGGTGGTTTAATGACACATTAAATGGCATCAAAAGAAACCTTGATTTAACCGCTGAATACGCTTTATTGGGCACTAACTTAGGAATGCTCACCGATTCAAGATCTTTCTCTAGCTATGTGAGGTTTGATTTCTTTAGAAGAATTCTTTGTAGTTACATCGCTAATAAGGTTGAAGCGGGCGAATACGATATTAATGAAGCAAGCAAACTCGCTAAAGATATTTGTTATTACAACATTAAAAACATGCTGAAGATTTAGGAGGATAGACTATGAATATTTATGAACAAATAAAAGAATATAAACTAGTGCCAGTCGTGGTCATTAATAGCCTTGATGACGCTATACCCACTATGGAAGCCCTAGTAAAAGGAGGCTTACCAGTTGCAGAAATTACTTTTAGAACTGAATGCGCTCCTGAAGCATTGACTCTATTAGTAAAAAAGTTCCCTAATGCTTTAATTGGCGCAGGGACAATTATTAATGCTGACCAATGCGAAAAAGCCATCAAAAGCGGTGCTAAGTTTATTGTTGGCCCAGGTCTATCTTCTAAAGTCAGTGAAGTTTGTAAAAAGCACAACATTCCTTACATTCCAGGAGTGGCTACGCCAACTGAAATAATGCAAGCGTTAGAATTAAACATTAATGTTGTTAAATTTTTCCCAGCTAGCAATTTGGGCGGTGTTAAAACATTAAAAGCCATCTGTAGCGCCTTCCCACAAATCGAAGTCATGGTGACAGGCGGAATTAATGAAGAAAATGTAAATGAATATTTATCATTCAACAAAATCATCGCTGTCGGTGGTAGTTGGATGATGAAAGGAAATCCTTTAGACATTGAAAATAAGACAAGGAAAGCCTTAGAAATTATTGGAGGTAATAAATAATGAAAGTCGTCACATTTGGTGAGTTAATGCTCAGATTAGCCCCAGAAGGTTATTTAAGATTTGTTCAATCTCAAAAATTTGAAGCCACCTTTGGTGGAGCGGAGGCTAATGTCGCTGTTTCTTTAGCGAATTACAATCAAGATGTTAGCTTTGTTAGCAAACTCCCTAATAATGAAATTGGTCAAATGGCTATTAATAGTTTAAGACAATATGGTGTTAATACCACTCATATTACTAGAGGCGGTAATCGTGTTGGCATATATTATTGTGAAAAAGGTGCTTCTCAAAGACCAAGCAAGGTCATTTACGACCGCGCAAATTCTTCTATTGCTTTGGCTACAAAAGAAGATTTTGACTGGAACGAAATATTTAAAGATGCCGGCTGGTTCCATTTTACCGGTATTACACCTGCTTTATCTAAGGAAGTCAGGGAAATTACTCTGGAAGCTTGTAAAATTGCTAAAGAAAAAGGTATCACAATTTCTTGCGATCTTAATTTCAGGAAGAAATTATGGTCAAATAAAGAAGCCAATGAAACCATGAGCAAACTCTCAGAATATATTGATGTTTGTATCGCTAATGAAGAAGACGCTAAAGACGTCTTTGGCATTGAAGCAAAAGACACTGATATTAATAGTGGTAAATTAAATAAAGAAGGCTATGTTTCAGTGGCGGAACAATTAAGCCAAAGATTTAATTTTAAATATGTTGCTATTACATTAAGAGAATCAATTTCCGCTAACGATAATAATTGGTCAGCGATGCTATATAACGCTAATGAAAGAAAAGCTTATTTTTCAAAGAAATATGCTATTCATATTGTTGATCGAGTTGGTGGCGGTGATTCCTTTGGCGCTGGTTTAATCTATGCTTTAAGAAATAATTACAAAGAGCAAGAAGCCATTGAATTTGCGGTAGCGGCCAGTTGCTTGAAACATTCTATTGAAGGCGATTATAATCTCGTTTCATTGGAAGAAGTGAAAGCATTAGCTAATGGTGATGCTAGTGGTAGAGTAAAAAGATAATCTCTCTCTATAAAAAATAATAACCTTATCTTATAAAGATGAGGTTTTATATTGGCATTAGAAATATAATTATTCATAATTAATCTATGGATAAACTCACTAAATCTCCACGCTTAAATTATCTTTTAGGTCAAATGGGCATCTTTACCCCATATGACGTCGTTAATCATCTTCCAAGAAGATATGATGATTTTTCTTATACTGAAGAAAGGGATTTAAAAGATAAACAAAGAGTGGTTCTTTTTGGTAAGGTCATTTCTATTCCAAAAGTCATTAAGGCAAAAGGAGTAACGGTTTCTACTTTTGATTTTATGAGTCAAAACCGCCGCTACTACAAAGTTGTATTTTTTAATCAGCCATATCTTAATAACACGGTTAAAATCGATGGAGAGTATTCCATCATCGGCACATTCAATTTAAAAAGAAATGAAGTTGACGGTCAAAAGATATTAAAAGGTGAAGTACCTGCTGAAGAGAGGTTAAAGCCTGTCTACTCACTTCCTAAAGATTATCAGAACTATTTATTCGCTAATCTCGCGGAGAAGAGCTTAAAACAATTAGAAGGAAAAATCTTCTCTTTAGTCCCTTATGATTATTTAAAGAAATATCGTTTAGTTAATAAAGAACAGGCTCTTAACTGGGCACATCATCCTCATAGTTATCAAGAGATTCAACAGGCTCTCCGTCATTTAAAATATGAAGAAGCATTACTTTTCTCACTTAAAAATCAATTAATTAGAGAAAGTAATAAATCTTTATCTAAAATTAGAAAAGAACCAATTGATATAGACATATGTCAACCATTTTTAGATACCCTCCCTTATAAATTAACGGAAGACCAGTTGACCGCTTCAAAGGAAATCATTGAAGATATGAATCAAAATGGTCTCATGTATCGTTTACTTCAAGGTGATGTTGGTACAGGTAAAACTTTAGTGTGCTTTGTGGCGATGTACGCAAATCACTTAAGAGGTGATCAAGCCGCTTTAATGGCGCCGACAGATGCTTTAGCGAGACAACATTACGCTAATGCATTAAAACTCTTTAAAGATACAAAACTAAAGATTGCCTTGTTATTAGGTTCAACTCCTGCTAGTGAGAAAAAACAAATCAAAGAAGATTTAAAAGAAGGTTATATCGATATTATCATTGGAACCCATGCTTTATTCACAAAAGATACCATTTATTCCTCTCTTGGTTTAGTGGTTATTGATGAACAGCATAGATTCGGTGTTAACCAAAGAATTGCCCTTGCTAGTAAGGGTGATCACGCTGACTTATTAATGATGTCTGCCACTCCAATTCCTCGTTCATTAGCCTTAACTCTTTATGGCGATTTAGATATCTCCACTTTATATACCTTCCCTGCTACTAAGCGCGATGTTAAAACCGTCATCATGAATAGTGAAAATGAGAAGATATTTGGGGCTATTGATTATGCTTTAAGCAACAATAAACAAGCTTATGTTATTGCCCCTTTAATTGACTTCAGTGAAGATGGAAGATTTTCAGTTGAACAATTATTTGCAAGATTTGCCTTGAAGTATAAAGCCGCTGTGGGATTATTACACGGCAAAATGAAGCAAGAAGAAAAAGAACAAGTTTTGGATAAATTCTATAAGGGTGAAATCAAGATTCTAGTGTCCACGCAAGTTGTAGAAGTTGGTATTGATGTTAAAAACGCTAATACAATGATCATCTACGATGCAACGCATTTTGGTTTAGCCTCACTCCATCAATTAAGAGGCCGTATTGGTCGTGATGGTTCAAAGAGCTTCTGCATTTTAGTGACTAATGAAGAAGATGCGGATAAGTTAGACATCTTAACCAAAAGTGAAGATGGTTTCGCTATTGCTGAAGAAGATATGAAACAAAGAGGCCCAGGCGAACTCGCTGGTGTTAAACAATCTGGTATCCCAGACTTTACATTCTTAAATGTCGTGGATGACTATAAGATATTCGTTGTCGCTAGAGATGACGCAAAAGATATTCTTAAGAATAAGGATAATAAGAACTATCAGTGGCTCATTAAATACGCCACATCATTAATAAACCAAGAAGATTTAAAGAAGGCATAACGATGAAATTTATTGAACTTAAAAACGATAAAATTACAGTTACTTTATGTTCCTTAGGCGCAGCTATTTATCGTCTTATCTATGATAATAACGACATGATGCTTTCTCCTATCAATGAAGAAGATTTTGATAGAGAAGGAGTCTTTTATAACAAGACTATTGGTCGAGTTACTGGAAGAATATTAAAAGACAATAAAGTCATCCTTCATGGTGGCCCACATGGCTTATGTCATCAAGAATTTAACTTTGTTAAAGAAGATAACAAAGTCATATTTACTCATACCTCTTTAGGCGATGAATCTTCTAAAGAAGGAACATTAAAAGTAAAAATTACATACACATTAATAGATAACGAACTTATCACCGAAACTGAAATCACTCCTAATCAAAAAATGGATGTGTCTTTAACTAATCATTCTTTCTTCTGCTTAGGGGCTAAAGATATTAACAAATTATCTTTAAAACTCAATAGTGATTCCTATGTTATTTATGATGAAAAACTACTAGCTAAAGGAAAAGAAAAAATCAAAGATAAATATAACTTCATTGAATTCACTAACGTGATGGAATATGGTGATATTGATAATTATTTCTCCTTAAAAGAAAATGAACTATTATTGCAAAGCAATAAATATCAATTAAAACTCATCACTGATTATCAAGGAGTACATCTTTTTACAGATTATTTCCCTGATGGTGTAATAACTAGATTAACTAATATCGATCACCATCGTGCTTTAGCAATTGAACCTCAAGATGATAAAACTATTAACTTAAGCTTAGCTGCTGACAAAACCGTTAGAAGAACTAGCAAATATATTTTTTGCAAAAATGACTGTTCTAAATAGACAGTTATTTTTCTTTAGGAGTATTTGCGCAATCATGCTAGAATATTAAATCGAGGATTTAATTATGAAAATTGCGATTGATGCGATGGGTGGAGATAATGGTAGCAAGCCAATTGTCGAAGCCATCAAAGAATTCTTAAATAAATATCCGGGTAACGAACTAGTTCTCTTTGGTAAAGAAGAAGAACTACAAGAAGTATCCTCTATATGTCGTATTGTTAATGCTCCTGATATTGTTCCTATGGAAGCAGGAGCCTTAGAAGTTTTAAGAATGAAAAATTCTTCGATGTGCAAAGCTATTAGCACAATGAAAGAAGAAGGATTTGATGCGGTTATTTCCGCTGGTTCAACTGGTGGATTTTTAAGCGCTGCAACTTTGATTCTTAAAACTATTCCAGGGGTAAAACGTTCCGCTTTAGTTACAGCTTTCCCAACCAAGATTAAAGGTAAGAAAGTTGTTGTTCTAGATGTTGGTGCTAATAACGAAAATAACGCTGAAGAATTATTACAATTTGCTTATATGGGTAAAGCCTATGATCAAGCCTTATTTAATGTCGAAGAACCAAAAGTATATTTATTAAGTAATGGTGCGGAAGCACACAAAGGTTCACCTTTGGTGAAAGAAGCACATAAATTATTATTAGAAGATAACTTTGCCGGATTCCAAGGCAATATGGAAGCAAGAGACGTTTTAAATGGAGATTGTGATGTCATTGTTTGTGATGGCTTCTCTGGTAATGTCTTATTAAAAGGTATGGAAGGCATCGCTAAAATGATGTCTGGTATGATAAAGGCCAACTTTAAAAAGAACTTATGGACAAAATTAGGCTATTTACATGTTCGTAAAGGCTTTAAAGATATGTCTGAAACAATGGACTACAAGTCAGTTGGCGGTGCGATGCTTTTAGGTATCAACGGTGTTGTTGTTAAAGCACATGGCAATAGTGATGCTTATTCATTCTTCAGTGCCTTAAAAGTCGCTAAGCAAATGGTGGACTTTGACGTAGTCAATAAGATTAAGGAGAGTTTAAAGAATGAATAATGTAAGTGATTTACTTAAAAAGCTTCATATCACTTATAAAGACCTCGCTATTTACGAGCAAGCTTTAACGCACCCTTCTTATAACGGAGACGCTAATACTAAGCACCAAGACTACGAGAAATTAGAATTCATGGGCGACTCAGTTTTAGGCTATGTAACCGCTGACCTTGTCTATAAGAATAGACCAGAGATGTCAGAAGGTGACTTAACAAAGTTAAGAAGTGTTTTAGTTTCCACTAAACCATTAGCGGCTTATGCTCGCAAAATCTCCTTAGATCAATACGTTAGAATTGGTCATAGTATCTCCGCTAGTCAAGTCAAAGAAAGCGATAAGATTTTAGAAAATGTTTTTGAAAGTCTCATCGGTGCAATCTATTTAGATGCTGGCTTAAAAGCGGCCTATCGTTTTATTAAATATATCTTATTAAAAGATATTAAGACATATGACGCTGATAATCTCACCGACTATAAAACTAAATTACAAGAAGAGATTCAAGCGGAACATCGTGACGCAGTTCAATACGTCACAATCTCACAAAGCGGTCCAGCGCATGACCGTACCTTCACTGTGCAAGTTAGATATAACGATATCGTTTTAGGAACTGGTACAGGCAAAAGCAAAAAGAAAGCCGAAGAAATGGCGGCGAAAGATGCGCTTAGTAAAAGGAGTGTCCTCTAATGGGTCTAATTGCTTTTCTAAAAGAAAAATTTGCAAAGAAAGATAAGAAAGTTGATAAATATCAAGAAGGCTTAAGTAAGTCTCGTAAGAACTTCTCTTCTAAACTAAATAACTTATCTGAACGCTATAAAACCGTTAACCAAGATTACTTTGATGAATTAGAACAAATCTTAATCGAAAGTGACGCTGGTATTTCATTCACCTTGAATGTCATCGAAGAAGTACTTAATCAAAGTAAAAAAGAACACATCACTGATCCAAAGCAAATCAATGAAATCTTAGTTGATAAGATGTTCGTGGGCTACGCTGAAAAAGGTGACATCCAAAACGATGTCGTCTTTAGAAAAGACGGCCCAACAGTTTTATTAGTGGTTGGTGTTAACGGCGTGGGCAAAACCACGACAATCGCCAAATTAGCGCATCGTTACCTTAATCAAGGTAAGAAAGTCCTTCTCGTGGCCGCGGATACATTCCGTGCGGGTGCGGTTGAACAATTAACCACATGGGCGGAACGCCTTAAGATTAATATCGTGACTGGTAAACCAGAAAGTGATCCTGCTTCAGTGGCCTATGATGGTGTTAAAAAAGCCAAAGAAGATAATATCGATTTAGTCATCGTTGATACCGCTGGTAGATTACAAACCAAAAACAATCTCATGCTTGAACTTGGCAAGATTAAACGTGTTATGAGTAAAGAGATTCCAGATGCTCCTCATGAAACATTCTTAATCATTGACGCTACAACTGGTCAAAACGGTGTTGTGCAAGCCAAAGCCTTTAAAGAAGTTACTGACTTAACTGGTATTGTCATTACTAAAATGGATGGCACCTCTAAAGGTGGTATCATCTTAGCGATTAGAGATGAATTAGGTGTTCCTGTTAGATTCATCGGTCTTGGTGAAAAGATGGATGATTTAGAGGAATTTGATTTAGATAAATACCTCTATGGTTTATGTGTGGAGAATAACTAATGGATAAGATTAAGAAAACTATTCGTTATAACACTCTCCTTCATATCTATGGTAGTTTATTGAGTAAAACTCAATATAGCTTCGCTGATGCCTATTTCTCTTATGATTTATCATTAAGTGAAATCGCTGAAGCTCATAGTGTTAGTAGAAGCGCTGTTGAGGATGCTATTAAAAAAGCGCTTAAGAAATTAGATGATTATGAAAAAGAACTCAAAGTTCTTGAAAAGAATAATAAGATTCTCGAACTCGTGGCCAAGGCCAAAGATTTAGAGGGAAACGAAAAGATACAAGCATTAGAAGAAATAGAAAGGATAATTTATAGTTATGGCATTTGAATCATTAACTGAACGCCTTTCTGGCATATTTAAAAAGATTCGTGGTCAAGCCCGTTTAACTGAAAGCAACATGGAGGAAATGCTCAAAGAAATCCGTGTCGCTCTTTTAGAAGCTGACGTTAATTATAAAGTCGTCAAAGAATTCACAAATAACGTCAAAGAAAAGGCTTTAGGCCAAGATGTATTAAGTAAACTTAATCCAAGCCAAATGCTCGTTAAAATCGTGCATGAGGAATTAATTGAATTATTAGGCAGTGATGATGCTGAAATTAAGTATCAAACAGGTCGTCCAACAATCATTATGCTTGTTGGTTTACAAGGTAGTGGTAAAACCACAACCGCAGGTAAGCTTGCCTACCTATTAAAAAACAAACTTAAAAAGAAAGTCTTAATGGCAGCTTGTGACGTTTATCGTCCAGCCGCTATTGACCAATTAGATCAACTCGCTAAATCAGTAGGCGTTGATATCGTCAACATGGGCACAAAAGTGAACCCAGTTGATATCGCTAAAGCGGCTAAGAAAAAAGCTTATGATGAAGACTATCATGTTTTAATCATCGATACCGCTGGTCGACTCCAAATTGATGAAGCCTTAATGGATGAATTAAATAACATCAAGCGTGATGTTGAACCACAAGAAATTCTCCTCTTAGTGGACGCTGCTGCTGGTCAAGATGCAGTGAACGTTGCTAATGCCTTTAATGATAAAATATCATTAACAGGTTGCATTATGTCCAAGTTAGATGGCGATGCCCGTGGTGGTGCCGCTTTATCAATTAGACACATGACTGGTGTCCCAATTAAGTTCACTGGTGTTGGTGAAAAAGTCATAGATTTAGATATCTTCCATCCTGACCGTATGGCGGACCGTATCTTAGGTATGGGCGATGTCATGACTCTTGTGGAAAAAGCCCAACAAGAATTAGATGAAAAAGAAGTAAAACATTCAATGAACAAGATGATGTCTGGTTCATTCGATTTAAATGATATGCTCGCACAAATGAAACAAATCAATAAACTTGGTTCATTAGGCGGCATCTTAAAACTCCTTCCAGGTATGCCAAAGATTACTCCTGAACAACAAGAGATGGCGGAAAGAGAAATGCGTAACTTTGAAGTTATCATTAACTCTATGACTAAGGAAGAAAGAAAACATCCTGAATTATTTAAATTCTCTCGTAAACAAAGAGTGGCTAACGGTTCTGGTAAGACCATGCAAGATATTAACAAGGTCTTAAAGAAATACGAGCAAATGAAAGAAATGATGAAGAAAATGGAGCAATACCGTAAGACCGGAAAGATGCCTCCAGGTGGCTTAGGCGGCATGGGTGGAATGGGCGGTCTCGGTGGTTTCCCAGGAATGTAAAAAAAGAGTGAGGAATTTAACCTCACTTTTCTTTTATAAACTTTTTGCCTTTTTCAATGGCGTCCTTTTCCCATTTTGGAGTTTCGTCACTCTCAAGCTCATCCATTAATTTCTTTTCTTGTTTATTTAATGGATAGTTCTTTAATAGGTCTGGACGATACTCTTTTGTGAGTTTAAGAGATTGCTTTTTACGCCACTTCTCTATTGCTCCGTGATTTCCAGAATAAAGGATATCTGGAATATAGTCACCATCATATTCAAATGGTTCGCTATATTGTGGGTATTCAAGTAAGCCGTTTTCAAATGATTCATCAACGATTGAATCCGCGGCAATAACTCCATCTAATAATCTAATAATGGAATCAGAGATAATTTCCGCGCCAATTTCTCCACCAGTAAGAATGTAATCACCAATGGACACTAATTCATCAATATATTTATTAATGCGTTCATCAGTACCTTCATAATGACCACAAATAAGGATCAAGTGTTCATAATTCTTAGCGAAATAGCGAGCACGTGCTTGGTTATATGTCTTTCCACGTGGTGAAAGTAAAATGACATGACTGTTTTCTTTTCTAACGCTCTTTAAACAGTCGATGACTGGTTGACATCTCATAATCAAACCAGCGCCTCCACCGACTGGTGCGCTATCAACGCGGCCATACTTATCAGTGGTAAAATC
>JAEEGI010007539.1_pt1 | contig 24351 bp, 14 predicted proteins | sample 8958751 | NCBI WGS metagenome assembly JAEEGI01 (sample SAMN16246545, study PRJNA631951) | gut metagenome | biome: gut microbiome; feature: rumen; material: KS-attached | host: Bos | place: Iran: Karaj | collected 2018-10
CTTCGACCGTCGCCGCTATCGGGCACAGGGCCGCTATGCTCAAGATGGGCCTGAAGGACCGGAGTGTACGCTACGCTGTATACCGATGCGGCTCAGTGACAGAACCTTACGCGAAAGCGAATATCAAAACTCGCCGTTATGAATCATCTGCTGATGTCATAATGTCGTTGCTATCGTTGTCATGTACTTCCAAACGTGTTGAAAGGCACGGACAAAAGTAGCGTTACGCGCCGCCAAAGGTGTTCTTTAGCCGTGACTAAAGTTTAAACTGCGTCGACGGACGATAAAACGGCGTCAATGGATAATAAAACGGAGCCGACGGATGATAAAACGGAGGCAATGTTTGGTAGTACTCCGCAGATTATTTTTCGCCTGAATAATTTGGTTGTTCCAAAATATGTTATTACTTTTGCATGGTCAAACAAGGAAGCGACGCTTACCGAAGACATGAGCAAAAAGTCTATCCGTTTTTTCAATGACCTGTAATCATGGGGACAGACTCTTGATTTTTAGAGGAATCAAAAACCTGTCCTCTCTGTGATTCTAAAATATAATGAACGATTCGCCGTTTCGTGTGTATGCTGTCAAAACAAACTTCAAAAAAAGAACAGTATGAAACGGAAAATGATGACCATGCTGGCAGCCGCCATGATGATGACCGCAGTCAGCGCACAGGAGGCGGAACGTATAGACAAGGAAGATATTCTGAGTCTATACGGCAACGCAGAGAAGACTGACAGTCTTTACAACTTCTGGAACACCTACGTACAAGCAACCCCAAGGACACCAAGGAAGAAATAATCCGAATTGCTTGGCAGTTCGGATTTTTCTTGTTATCTTTGCGGCGGCGTAACAGAAGAACCGCGAGAATATGGGAAAATTCATCAATCCGTTTACGGATGTAGGCTTCAAACGCATCTTCGGGCAGGAGTTCTCGAAGCCGGTGCTGATAGCATTCCTTAATGGACTGCTCAAGGATGAACGGTGCATAGTAGATGTGAAAGCAACGCAGCATCTACTATCTCTCCCGTTCCATTGTGGAGCAGGGTGAAAGGGGGAGCGAATGGAACTACGACATCAAGGCCGTCTATCTGGTGGCTTTCCTGAATTTCAAGCTGACTGACATTTCCAACGAATTCCGAGCGGATGTGGCACTGATGGACATGAAGCGCCTGACGGTGTTTTCGGACAAGGTGCGGCTCATCTACCTACAGCTGCCTTACTTTACAAAAGAGGCAGATGATTGTAAGAACACTTTTGAACGTATAATATATGCACTGAAGCACATGGATATATTGCAACGAATGCCCTGGGCGGCACAGGACGCTGTTTTCAAGCGCCTGTCAGAGATTGCCGAGGTGTCCTCACTCGACAAAGAGGAGCGCCGCCAGTATGATGAAAGTCTCCGTCACTATCGCGACACCCTCGTCGTGATGGAAGGCCAGTTTATGGAAGGTGAGGCTAAAGGTCGCGCAGAGGGTCGCGCAGAGGGTCGCGCAGAGGGCGAACGCAAAGGCCGCATGGACATTGCCCGCAACCTGAAAGCAATGGGACTGAGCATCGACGACATCGTAAAGGCGAGCGGTCTCACCGCCGATGAAGTCGCCGCGCTATAACAGTAATTCCAAGCAACCGAACACCCATCCGAGGTACGAATATCCCCCAAGGACACAAGTTGATCATGGGGATTAATCATGGGGGGACAGGCTTTTGATTTTTAGAGGAATCAAAAACCTGTCCCCGTGATTCATAATCAGAGTTCCCTCCGTGAGCTCGCGAAAGCTAATACAAAAACTCACCGCAATGAAACAACTGCTGATGGTCATTTTGCTGCTGTCGTCGTTGCCCTTGATGGCACAACTCGAGAGGTTCGAGGCCACCATAGTCGATGCAAAGACTCATGAGCCGCTGCCTTTTGCCAGTGTATATGCCAGTCAGAAGTCGTCGACCATATCCAATACTGTGGGCGTCTTTTCCATCAGGTGCAGTCCAGACGCCGTGCTCCGGATCAGCTACGTGGGCTACAAGACCATTCATGTCCAGGCATCCGAACTGGGCGGCAGGGTTGCCCTAGAGCCATTGGCGAACCAGCTGAAGGAGGTGATAGTAACCCCCATCGACCTGAAGGACTTCATCCGCAAGACTACCAGCGAGACCCGGCGCCAGCTGCGTAAGAACGAGAAGCGCAAGTCAAGCTTCTTCTACCGCCAGACCACCTTTGCTGACAGCACTTGCTTCGAACTGATGGAAGCTTTCCTCCAGGCTAAGTCGGCCGTATTCCTGCGCGACCTGGTCCTGCTGAAAGGCCGCTTTGCCGGCATACAGCCCGACAGCCTGCACCGCTACTCCTTCTGGACTAACTTCTTCATCGTCTCAGAACTGCCCATGCTGACACGCTATGACTATCATGACAACATTGGCGTAAAGCCCCTGGTGCGCAACTACCGTGACTACTATGATGTGGGCTACGACATCATGGGCGACGGTGACGACCGTATTTTGGCCATACAGTTCGCGCCAAAGCCCCGTCTCTGGCAAAACGTCCTCGCGGTGACGCTCTACGTCAATGCCCGTACCCACCTTCTGCAGAGGATGGAGGGTGAGGTGCGCAACGTCAACGTGGTCCACAAAGAATATGTCGTGGAAGAGGTGGATACGGGGAAGGTCGTCAGACAGATAAAGACCAATCAGTCCTCAACGTTCCACCTCACAGTCAACATGACCGAAGAGCGTGGGTTCCTCGAAGTGCAGTCTGTCTACGTCGACCAGCAGTTCATGCGTTACGGCAAGAGCATCAACACCCGCTCCATTATGTTCAACGTTGACGGCATGGCCAGTGCTGAAGGAGGCCGGAAGATGTGGAACTACGGCGACCTGCACAATTATGTCAGGGAGCAAGGCTACGACCAGCAGTTCTGGCACGACAACGAAATGGTGTGCCGAACGCCAGTCGAACAGCAGGTCATGGAGATGTTCGAGAGTCAGAACCTTTTCGGGGTGTTTGAGTAACCTGCCGCTTTTAGCCGTAAGTCATTTATAAAGGCAAGGTGCCTTATTTGAGGAACTTCTTGCCGTTGACGATATAGAGGCCGGAGGGCAGCTCGTCGGGCGATGTTGCCTGCATACGCATGCCATTGAGGTTGTAGATGCCCTTTGAGGTGTCAATGGTCTCACCAGCTGCAACCCCGCCGATGCCGGTGGTGGGCTCGCCGCCGTTCAGTCCGCGTACGAATCCGGCATATACATGCTTGCGGTAGTAGTTGAGATCCCAGAGCCCAACCGGTTCGCCCCCGCGCCATCCGCTGCTGGCAGGAGCATCGGTCGTGCACCACTGGCAGATTCCCCACTGCTGGGCGGGAGGAATGATGCGGAAGTACTCCTTGATGATCCACTCGTAGAAATTGGCCATCCGCTTGTGCTCGGCTTCAGTCAGCTGTTCGGTCTTTACGGAGTTTGCCCATCTGTTGGTTCCGCGGACGTAGCCCATGTCGAGTTCCGACACGCGGCAGAGTTTTCCGCTTGCAGCCATAATCTGGAACATCTTAGTGATGTGCGACTTGATGCCATTCTGAAGACTGGTATTCTCGAAGCAGCTGATGTGCATCTGGGTACCGATACCGTCAATCTTGGTCACGCCGTCGGCTTCCCATTTCTATCATGGGGGGACAGGCTTTTGATTTTTAGAGGAATCATAAACCTGTCCCCGTGATTCATGGCCTTCGGCATCTTCTCGTGCATCTACAACTGGATTGCCGCAGCGACTGTTTAACAGACGCTTCAAATACTTTACAAAGCGGGTGTGCTTCCGGCAAAGAAGCACACCCGCTTTGTGAAGAATATGATGAAGGGCGATAGTCCTCATATCGCTAAGCGTAAACCTTTTCGTGCGAAATTGTTTGGTTTCGTATGGTTATTCGCGCAAAATAGCATAACTTTGCAGCGCTTTTCCGGCAGGCCGGGTAGGCCAGACAACTACTTCTGTAACTAAATAGAAAATAACTAATAGCATTATGTGGAGGTATTATTATGTATTTCTGACGTTCCTCCTGTTTGTGTTTGGGGAAGGCGATTTGAGGGCGGATAGTCCAGCAGATTTCACTTTTGCTTCCAAATGGAGTTCCAATATCAAGACAGTGGCTCCTATCACGGTTTCTTTTGGCGGCTCTACGAGTGACCAAACGGGATACCGCAGGTTCAAGAATTCGGCCACGATGTCCGTGTCAGCTGAGACGGGCTATAACATCACTGGCATTACGGTCACCTTCACTACAACAAATGGGAAATCGCTTCCTGTGACGGGCAAGATTACGTCAAGTCCAGGTGAGCTTTCTTTCAATGGAGCCACTTGCTCGTGGTCAGGCACTGCCAACTCAGTTGTTCTGACCAAGGATGCTACTGGTGAAGAATATGACATCGTCGGAGTCTCTGTCAGCTACTCTGCCTCTGCCCAGACGGAGTGGTCATACGTCATCCCCATTGAGGACCTGCGCTTCGAACACCTGACATACGACCCGTCCCGAACGGGCATCTACGGACTTGGCATCACCACCAACGGCTGGCAGTCGTACACCAACACGAACGCCACCCCACATAGCCATACGCTCCTGCTGAGTGCAGCCAAAAAGAGCGACAACTCCTTTACCATTACGAGCAGTTCGGCCAATATCACCAAGGTCGTTCTTGTTGGAGCCTTTGGCGTCGGCACTTTCGCAAACTCCACGCCAACAGGGTCGAACAACTACGCCACAACAGACCAAGATCAGATAGTATGGATGAATGCTAATGGTAACACCACTGCCACCATCAGCATCACGGCCACTGACCAGCCACAGGTGAGTGCAATCTATGTTTTCACAAACAGTGCACTGTCAGAGGCAAAGCAAGACGTCACACTGTCGTTTGACCCCGCCTCAGGTTCTGCCGATGCAGGCATCACTGACTATCAGATTGACGGACGAGTGAAGGCGAGTGTTGCGGGCACGAATGTCGGCTTCTTTCGTCCTGATGAGTTCTCAGTCACCAATTCAGGAAGCAATGCCTCGTATAACCAGTTCCACATTTCTACTGGCAAGGTGGGTGTGAACACAGGAAGCACAGCGGGCAGCGCAACCATTACGGCCACTTTTGCTGGCAACCAGTTCTATAACCCAGCAACTGCAGCCACTGCTGGTTCATACGAATTGACTATCAGTTCCTCGGCCACCCAGACCAAAACCATTACGGTCAACGACATGCGCATCTCGAAGACGGCCAGTAGTGAGGGCCTAAACGCAACAAGTGGACTTAACCGTACCCTTGGCGGTTTCAACTTCGCTTTCACGGGTGGAGATGGCGTGAAGTTCAATAATGGTGACTTCCTCATTTTAAGGAATAACGGAACGCCAGGTGTCATCACCATTACGCCACAGACAACCTCCGGCACTGTCATCATCGACAAGGTGGTCATCAATACCATCTCGGGCTACACCACAGGTACGGTGACGGCTACGGGTTCGTCAGGAAACATTTCCCTCAGTGATGAGTCTTCCTATACCTTCGATAATGTCAACACTTCATCGTTCGTAATGACGTCGGTGAGTGGCGATGTCTATGTCCAGAGCTTTACAATCTATTATACGGAAAGTGTTGATGGTGCGTTGAATGATGCCATCGTGACTCCGACGATTATATTCAGCAGGCCTTCCGACACCGTAAACAGTGGTGAAACCCTGACCTCACCGACCATTACAACTAACCCGGCAAACTACGACATCAGCCTGAGTAGCAGCAATACCGGTGTGGCTACCGTGAAGACCAGTAACTGGCTGAGCGCCCCCCTCGTTTCACTGCAAGGCGAGACGGGCACAGCCACCATCACAGCCTCGGCAGCCGCCAGTACCTACTTCAATGCGGCTGTCGATGCCACCTATACCGTGACCTACGTTGACGCCGCTGCACAGAAGTGGGACTTCCGCACGCTGAACGTTGCCTCCACCATCACTAATGATAAGGGTTGGAATGGCGAAACGGGATGGTCAAAGAGCGGTGACTACTATCAGAACCTCTTTACGACATCGAACAACTCTGACGTGTCTGCCTATAGCCCAGCATCGCCGTCACAGCTCGAAGGACTCAAGTTCGGTCGTGTGAACAGTAACGGCCTCGGCACAGAAAAAATCCGTCTGTACAGCTCTTATATGCAGTTCCGCAACAGCGCCATCTGGGTGGATGTCCCCGTAACAGCTGCTGGCGACAAGGTGATCGTGACGTTTGACGGAGGCAATGGCACGACACAGGCAGGATTTGACATCACCAACGCCACGGTCGAGGGCGATGCCACCGCAACGTCTATCTTGTCAGACGAAACACAGACGACTGTCACCCTGATTGCCACAGCAGCAGACTTCGTCCGTCTGCAAGTCACCAAGAGCAATGTGAAACTCTACAGAATACAGGTTTCTACCGAGACCCGTGCCACGCTCAACCTGCGCGACACGAGCAACAGCTACGAAAAGAATGTGGGTACGGGCACGACGGCAAGCACCAACAACCACTTCAGCCACCGCGTGATGTTCACACCGTCTGACGGTGCTGCCGATCCCGTGACATACGCAGATGACGCATCTCGCTTCCATATCACCTCTTCCGACCCGTCGGTTTTGGATGTCAGCAATGTTTATGTTGTGGAAAGCTCCTTCGGCAGAAGCAGCAGTTTCTATTTCGCCAATGTCATTCCGAAGTCTGCCGGTACGGCCACGTTGACCATCACCTTTGACGGTAACAACGACTACAAGCCCAACAGCTACGTGTCGCAGACATACACTGTTTATGGCCCTGGATCCTTCTTGGTGAGTGCCAATGACCAGGAAATCCAGCAGGGACAGCTTTCAACAATCGTTCCGATAATCACCGACAAGAACGGCAATCCCATCGGCATCAAGGAAATGACCGACGGTTCCGGTCGCTACACCACTTATATATTAGGTGAGGACGAGGACATTCCTGACTATACGGACTTCTTCGACTTCACTTACACAGCAGGTTCAGGCAGTGGAACCGATTACGTCAAAATCACAGTTGATGAGTATGGACAGATTAAAACAGGGGCAGATGGTGTTGAGGCTGCCGTTGGTACCACACGTATGATTACTGTGTCGGCGACTCCAAAGGGAGCATATAGCAGTGCATTCTCTTCTACCGAAGCGGTTACCGAGGAACTTACCGTGACAATTATTGAGAAGACTGCCGATGTTCAGGTGGAGTTCTACTGGGATGCAGCTTGTTCTGCCAAGATAACTATGGCCGATCCCAGTGCTTCGGTGACAGGCGATGACAACACATACGCTGATAAAGTCTGGACGTTTAATAGTGGCAAGTTCTCTGATGGCTTCCCCAACGGACGTATCCTCTATGTAAAGCCCAAGAACGAGGGAGATGCCATCTGGTTCTCATACGCCCAGGATGCCAATGCAGCTGTTATCCCTGCCAATCCAACGCTTGACAGGAAAAACCACGTGTACCAGTATCGCCGTGGCATACCTATCTATATTGACGAGACTCTCAGCGGCAGCAATTACGTCAACGTCAATGTCGTGGCCACCACATACGATGCCTCCACAAAGAAGTACACGCTTCGTGGTACGGTGGCACGTCTGATGTTTCCGAAGATTGTGGCGCACGAAAGACCTGCCGAGCCTACATACGACCCGATTTCACCTGATGCAGAAGCCTCGCTGAACAAGGACGGACGCAAGATGATGAATACCTCTGAGAATGTCGTGGCATACGGTGAAGGTGCGTCGAAGACGAATCCTGTCGGAGCTGGTAACCTTGTTTATGGTAAGTTCTCTACAGGTACTGTCTATACCACTGAACAGCTTATTAACGAGAATGCCGTTCAGAAAGGAACGGGTAGTGTGCCTGTGGTTTCTACCGAGGTGGCCAAGCGTCGCTTCACTGCGGTGCAAGTGAAACACTATAACAATTCGGATACTTATGGTGAGGCTGACTATATCAGTGAGCAGACCTATACCGAGTACTGGTATCTCTTCGATACTGACCTGCGACTGTACAGCAATGCGGAGAAGACCACTCCGCTGCAGAGATTGGAAATTGCCACTGGAGCAACTACCGCCACACCTTATTATAAAGTAACGTGGTACAACAAACGCAATTATGACGATCCCGGTAACTACAGCCTTGGAGTGACGCAGGAAGTTGATAGCTATGACGGTAAGATTTCTTATACTATTATGAGCCGAAGCGGAGCCTCGGATGCTACAATTGACTCATCAACTGGTGCTGTTACAGCCGGAAACAACCCTGGCTGGGTACGTGTCAAAGCTACGTATGCCGGTGGTGAGGAGCATGGCGGCAAATCAGGTGAGCCTCAATATAAGAGTACAACCGACAAATCGGAAGCCTACTTCTATGTTTATATCGCTGACCCTGCTACCCACAAGCCCATCATTACGCCGCAGACGTGTAACTATGCGGGCACGATGACCTACAAGGTGCTGGCACCAAATGAATGGAATGTTAGATATACCACTAATGGAACTGATCCCACTCCGAACAATGGCACAGAGATAAGTGCAAATGGCAGTGTTGAGAATACCATTGGTGAGGGATTGGCTGTCGGTACATCAATTACCGTAAAAGCCATTGCATACAATTCCGATGGATCAGTGACGAGCGCTATTGTTTCTGAGACCTATACGAAGAAGGATGCGATTCCCGACCCAATCTTTGACCCGAATGGTGTTGGGACTGCTTACCGCTACAACACCAGTACCTTGACAGTTCAGATTGCCTGTGCGCGTGCTGGTGCCAATATCTACTATACTATTGACGGCACAGATCCCGTCATTGGTAATGTCAACACCTATAAGTATTCAGGTCTGAGCAAGGTCGTCATCTCTGGCAATGTGGCTATCAAAGCCATTGCATACGACCCTGTGGAAGATATGTATAGTAATGTTGTAACGTCCAACTATGTGTATTCTGACGTTATGGACAAACCCTATTACCAGATTTCCAACGATGAGGGCGCAACATGGTGGGGATTCAACAGCAGCGGAACCTTTGAACAGAATGCAACGGCATGGAACAACGGCCAGTCACGCGATGTAACCCCCTCAACTCTCATCCGCATCATTGACCCGAACCCGGTTAAGGGCACTATCTTCTATACAGTTGATGGCACTACGCCTGCTGATAATGCCACCTCGATGGTGTATGCAGAGGGCTACCCCTTCACCGTGGCAAAGACATCGACGGGAAAGGCCATTACCATTCTGGAAGATGCCAGCAGCGATGTGTCAACAGCAAACTTCACGATTGATACACGCTATGGCCACGTCTGGGAGGCAGTGGCACAGACCACTCCCGACGGAAAGATGCTTGCAGATGACGGCTTCGTCATCTCTACCAACAGCAGCTTGTCGGCAGCCAATAGCGGAACAAATGTGAATACCAACTCGTTGGCTTCTGGTGGTAAGGGCTTTATTACCTACGCCCAAGCTGACATCACGGCCACCTTTGGAGGCTTCGACCTGAAGGACTGGGGCCCCCTTAATATTGCCGATGCTGCTACCGGTTCTCCGCTTGACGCAGTAGGAGAGTTTAGCATCAAGGGTGTTGATAATGCCAAGATGGAAGCTAAGAATGAAACTCTGACCACACCGTCAGACAACTACAACCACATCAACTCGTATGTACCGACTACAGTTCATGAGAAGACGTTTAAGATACCGTCACAAGGTTCGTATGTACGCTTCGAGCCTGAGAAGGACGGCGACCTGACCATCTGGGTGCTCCAGCAGGGTGCCGTACACTACGAGGAAGATAAATATTTCATTGATCGCTACATCCGTATGAAGCCCGTCTATATGGTTGACGAACAGGGAAAGAGCTATCAGGTGAAGACCATCAACGGCGTACCGCAGCTGTGGAGCTCGGCCCGCCTGAGTACCAATTGGACCCGACTACAGGCGATTGCTGCTGAGAACGGCGGTGTCGGCGGATGGGCCAATTACGACAGAGATGGTGAAGGTGGAAAGAAAGTTGGTGACTATATCTATCTGAACAAAACGACAGGAGAAGTGACCACTTCCAAGCCTGCTGACTTTGAAACTGGCAATTATAAGGAAATGGAGAACAAGGGTCCCAATAGGGAAGAGTCTCAGACGCTCTATAACCTGTATAAGGCATACCTTGACAAGAACCACGTCAGCGTAGGCGACCCCATCAAGCCGTTCGCCATTCATACGGGTACTGCCATCTCGCAGAACAATGGCAACTACAGTGACAATAGCAACGACGGAACAGGTTATGTGCTCGTGTCTGGAGGTTATGCTAAGTACACTTTCGAAGTGAAGGCTGGCAAGAGCTATTACTTCTTTGCCACTGGTTCTAAGATCGGCGTCCGCGGCTTCCAGTTCGTGCCGACAGAGACGGGAAGTCGTACTACGGTGACTGTTGACTCTGCAAGCACTACGGCCCCAGCTGTTGCTGATACCCCTGTCGATGTGACACTTAACCGCACTTTCTCTGCCGGGACATGGACCTCGCTTGTGCTGCCGTTCAGCGTTAGCACTACACAACTGGAACAGGTGTTCGGCGATGCTGGGATTGCCCCCGAGGTGATTCACTTCGACAAGGTGACGCAGAGTGGTGTCCACTGGCGACTCGTCCTGATGAAGCATTATCACCAGATGATTGTTGCGGGAACGCCCGTGCTTATTAAGCCTGCAAAGTCGGTTTATCATCCCACATTCCATGGCGTGCATATAGAAACCAGCGAAGTGGAAAGTATGACTCAGGGTGATTACACGATGATGGGTTCGCTTGTCAAGACGGCTGACAATGCGGGCGTCAAGACTGGTGACTACTTCATGAGTACGTCCGGCACCATCAAGCGGTGGACTGGGGCTGACCACTACATGCCTGGAACGTATGCTTGGCTGCATCCTACTACGGCTGAGGCTGCCGGTCGAGTCCTGTCGTTTACGTATGAAGATGTCGTTGATGGCACAACGGGTATCGTTGAGGTTGAGCAAGGGACTGCTGCGGCTGAAAACATTGCCGATGGCACCGTCTATGACCTAAGAGGCATCAAAGTGAGTGACAACTCACTGAAGGGACTTCCCAAAGGAGTTTATATAGTCAATAGCAAGAAGATTATTGTTAAGTAAATAGATGAGGAAACAGATTATGCGCAAGACATACAAGAAGCCCCAGATAAAGACAGTTTTGACTGTAGCCTACGTTCCGCTGATTATGGCATCGCGCGATGTGGTGCTGCATAGTTATGACAGATACGATACTTATACCAGTATGGGCTACGGTGATGAATCAAGTAACGAAAAAGATCTCTTTGGTCGTGGTAGTCGCGATGACTATTATGACGATGACGACGAATAACGTGCCGTGGTTTATGCCCGCCCCCCCCCAACAAGAAAAGAGTCCGAATTGCTCAGGCAATTCGGACTCTTTTCTTTCTATGAGAGACCTTCTATCTCGCCGTCGACGATGGTGATGCGCTCGGCCTGCGGACTCTTGGGCAGTCCTGGCATGCGGAGCATGTCGCCGGCAATGGCAACGATCATCTCCGAGCCGCAGTTCAGGATGATGTCGCGGATGCGGATGGTGAAGCCCTCGGGCGAACCGTAGCGGGTAGAGTCGGCTGAGAACGAGAACTGCGTCTTGGCAATGCAGACAGGGTAGTGGGCGATGGCCCCGTCTTCGTCGGTGAAGGTGGCGCGCAGGTCCTCCAGTTTCTTTTTCGCCGTTTTGCTGTACTCCACGGTCGAGGCCCCGTAGATACGCTTACATACCTTTTCTATCTTGTCCTCCAGACAGTCGGCCTCTTTGTAGGTGAAGCGGATGGGCAGCGGCTGTTGCCTCTCAATCGTATCGACGACGGTCTGCGCCAGTTCGACGGCACCCTCTCCGCCTCGCAGGAAAGCCTCGTTGACGGCAAAGCCCACTCCCAGGTCTTCGCAGTTCTTGCGTACGATTTCTATCTCTTCCTCCAGGTCGCTATCGTGACGGTTGAGGGTGACCACGACCGGCTGACCGAAGCCCTGCATGTTGCGGATGTGGCGGTTGAGGTTCTTCAGTCCCTCCGTCAGTCCCTTGGCGTTGGGCTCGTTGATATTTTCGAGGGCTACGCCGCCGTGCATCTTCAGTCCCTGGGTGGTGGCTACGATGACCACCAGTCGGGGCTGGAGTCCCGTCTTGCGGCACTTGATGTCGAAGAACTTCTCGGCACCGAGGTCGGCGCCGAAGCCCGCCTCTGTCACCACGTAGTCGCTGAACGTCATGGCCATCTTCGTGGCGAGCACGCTCGAGCAGCCGTGGGCGATGTTGGCAAAAGGTCCGCCGTGAATATAGGCTGGCGTATGTTCCGTGGTCTGCACCAGATTGGGGTTGAGGGCGTCGCGCAGCAACACGGTGATGGCTCCCGCCACGCCGAGGTCCTTCACCTTGAAGAGCTTGCCGTCGGCGGTAATACCCAGCACGATGTTCTCGATACGGCGCTGCAGGTCCTGCTCGCTGGTAGCCAGACAGAGGATGGCCATCAGCTCAGAGGCGGGCGTGATGTCGAATCCCGTCTCCGAGACCACGCCGTCGCCGCGCAGGCCTGTTACTACGTTGCGCAGGGCACGGTCGTTCACGTCGAGCACGCGCTTCCAGAATATCTCACGCAGCGAGAAACCATCCTTGCGGTGCTGATAGAGATAGTTGTCGAGCAGGGCACTGATGGTGTTGTGCGCCGAGGTCACGGCGTGGAAGTCGCCCGTGAAGTGCAGGTTGATCTTCTCCATCGGCAGCACCTGGGCATAGCCGCCGCCGGCAGCGCCGCCCTTCATGCCGAAGCAGGGTCCCAGCGAGGGCTCGCGCAGGGCTACGGCAGCGTTCTTGCCGATCTTGTTAAGCCCTAATGCCAGTCCGATGCTGACGGTGGTCTTGCCGATGCCGGCCTTCGTGGGACTGATGGCAGTCACGAGTATGAGACGGCTCCGGCGCACCCTCTCCTCGTCGATGAGGCGCACGGGCACCTTGGCCATGTAGCGGCCGTAGGGTTCTATCTCTTCCGGGGCGATGCCCAGGCTAGTGGCAATCTCGTTGATGTGCTTCAGCTCGCATTCGCGGGCTATCTGGATATCAGTCTTCATGATCTTATCGTGTTTTAAGCTTAGTGGGGTGCAAAATTACCGTTTTGTTTGCTTTCTGCCAAGAAAATCGGGCAAAAGTTTTGTTCGTTCCATCTTTTTTGCTTACTTTTGCACCTCAAATTCATTAAAAACGATACAACAATGAACGAAAAGGAACAGAAGCAGCAGGGACTGCAGATAGAGCTGACGCCCGAGGTGGCGCAGGGAGAGTATGCCAACTTTGCCATCATCACCCACTCGTCGAGCGACTTTGTCCTCGACTTTGCGCGGGTGCTGCCCGGCGTGCCCAAGGCCGCCGTCAAGAGCCGTGTCATCCTGGCTCCCGAGCATGCCAAGCGTCTCTTGGCCGCCCTGCAGGAGAATATCATGCGCTATGAGCGCGAGTACGGACAGATTAAGATTCCCAATCAGGAACCGCGCACCATTGCCCCCTTCGGACCGAGTAAGGGCGAGGCTTAACCCGACAGAAGGAGGCTGCCAGTGGGGTAGCCTCCTTTTCTTACCTACACACTTGTGCCGCATGTGTGGTGAAAGACTGTTAAAAAAGTTATATATTATTAATTTCTGCCTAAGCCGTTGATTTTTCTTTCTTTTATATTAGGTAGAAACGAGAAAAAGTTGTACCTTTGCAGCCCGAATTGCGTTTTTATGATGGGCGCATTGCGTAAATAGCTGAATATAAACAAAATAATATATAAACAAATAATTAAAAAGTAAAAGTATTATGCCTACAATTTCACAATTGGTAAGAAAAGGCAGAAGGGTAATCGTAGACAAGTCGAAGTCGCCCGCTTTGGATAACTGTCCTCAGCGTCGCGGCGTTTGCGTACGTGTCTACACGACAACCCCGAAGAAGCCTAATTCGGCTATGCGCAAGGTAGCCCGTGTTCGTTTGACTAACCAGAAGGAGGTCAACAGTTACATTCCCGGTGAGGGTCACAACCTGCAGGAGCACTCAATCGTGCTGGTTCGCGGCGGTCGTGTGAAGGACCTCCCCGGTGTCCGCTATCACATCGTTCGCGGTACGCTCGATACCGCCGGTGTGGCAAACCGCACTCAGCGCCGTTCTAAGTACGGTGCCAAGCGTCCCAAGGCCAAGAAGTAAAAACTGACCGGAGAAGGTCAGGCGGCCGGCCTTTTATATAAAAAGGTGAAAAAGAAAAAAAACAAATCCCGTTTTGCTGGAGAAATGTTATAAAGGTTGAGTAAATACTCAAGAGCGAGTGTTGAAGAACGTGCAAGAACAGCCCCCAAGCAGACAAAAATCATTTATTAATAAACAAAAATGAGAAAAGCAAAACCCAAGAAGCGCGTGATCCTGCCGGATCCCGTGTTCAACGACAAGAAGGTGTCGAAGTTCGTGAACCACTTGATGTACGACGGCAAGAAGTCGAAGTCGTATGAGATTTTCTACAATGCCCTCGACACCGTGAAGGCAAAGATGAAGGACAACGAGAAGTCTGCCCTCGAGATCTGGAAGCAGGCTCTGGACAACATCACCCCGCAGGTCGAGGTGAAGAGCCGCCGTATTGGTGGTGCCACGTTCCAGGTTCCTACCGAGATTCGTCCCGACCGTAAGGAGAGCGTCTCGATGAAGAACATGATTCAGTTCGCCCGCAAACGCAGTGGTAAGTCGATGGCCGACAAGCTGGCTGCCGAGATTATGGACGCCTTCAACAATCAGGGTGGCGCCTTCAAGCGTAAGGAGGATATGCACCGCATGGCCGAGGCTAACCGTGCCTTCGCCCACTTCCGCTTCTAATAATATAAGGTAAAAGGTAAAAAGGTAAAAGGGTAAAATAAGAAAGAAATGGCAAAACAAGATTTGCATTTGACGCGCAATATCGGCATCATGGCCCACATCGATGCCGGTAAGACGACCACTTCGGAGCGCATCCTGTTCTACACGGGTAAGACCCATAAGATTGGTGAGGTGCACGACGGTGCCGCCACCATGGACTGGATGGCTCAGGAGCAGGAGCGTGGTATCACCATCACGAGTGCTGCCACCACCTGCTATTGGGAGTGGAACAAGAATAAGTACAAGATCAACCTGATCGACACTCCGGGACACGTGGACTTCACCGCTGAGGTGGAGCGCTCACTGCGTGTGCTCGACGGTGCCGTTGCCACCTACTCGGCTGCTGACGGCGTTCAGCCCCAGTCAGAGACGGTGTGGCGCCAGGCTGACAAATACAACGTGCCCCGCATCGGTTACGTCAACAAGATGGACCGTTCGGGTGCCGACTTCTTCGAGACCGTCCAGCAGATGAAGGACATCCTCGGAGCTAACCCCGTAGTCATCCAGGTGCCCATCGGTGCCGAGGAGAACTTCAAGGGCCTGGTCGACCTCATCCGTATGAAGGCCATTCTGTGGCACGACGAGACGATGGGTGCCGAGTATGACCTCGAGGAGATTCCCGCCGACATGATGGACGAGTGCGACGAGTGGCGCAACAAGCTGCTCGAGGCTGCTGCCGAGTATGACGAGGCGCTGATGGAGAAATACTTCGACGATCCCGCTTCCATCACCGAAGAGGAGATCATCGCAGCTATCCGCAAGGGTACCATCTCGCTGGCTTGCACGCCCATGCTCTGCGGCTCTTCGTACAAGAACAAGGGTGTTCAGCCCCTGCTCGACTACGTCTGCGCCTTCCTGCCTGCTCCTGTCGACACCGACATCGTGATGGGTACCAACCCCAACACCGATGAGGAGGAGGGCCGCAAGCCCTCTGAGGACGAGCCGACAGCCGCTCTGGCCTTCAAGATTGCCACCGACCCCTACATGGGCCGTCTGGTGTTCTTCCGCGTCTACTCAGGTTCGGTGAAGGCCGGTTCCTACGTCTTCAATCCCCGTTCGGGCAAGAAGGAGCGTATCAGCCGTCTGTTCCAGATGAACTCGAACAAGGAAATCCCCATGGAGTCGATCGACGCCGGCGACATCGGCGCAGGCGTAGGCTTCAAGGACATCCGCACGGGTGACACCCTCTGCGACGAGGACAAGCCCATCGTGCTCGAGTCGATGACCTTCCCCGACACGGTGATCTCCATCGCCGTTGAGCCGAAGTCGCAGGCCGACGTTGCCAAGCTCGACAACGGTCTGGCCAAGCTGGCCGAGGAAGACCCGACGTTCACCGTCCGTACCGACGAGCAGAGTGGTCAGACCATCATCTCGGGTATGGGTGAGCTCCATCTCGACATCATCATCGACCGCCTGAAGCGCGAGTTCAAGGTGGAGTGCAACCAGGGTAAGCCCCAGGTGAACTATAAGGAGGCTATCACCAAGACCGTCATGAACTATCGTGAGGTCTACAAGAAGCAGTCGGGTGGTCGCGGTAAGTTCGCTGACATCATCGTCAACGTAGGTCCCGTGGACGACGACTGGGATATCGCCAAGGACGGCGGACTGCAGTTCGTCAACGAGGTGAAGGGTGGTAACATCCCCAAGGAGTTCATTCCCAGCATCCAGAAGGGCTTCGAGGCTGCCATGAAGAATGGTATCCTCGGTGGCTACCCCATGGACTCGCTGAAGGTTGTGGTGGTCGATGGTTCGTTCCACCCCGTCGACTCCGACCAGCTGTCGTTCGAGATTGCCGCCCAGATGGCTTACAAGGCTGTCTGCGCCCAGGCCAAGCCCGTGCTGATGGAGCCCATCATGAAGCTCGAGGTTGTTACGCCCGAGGAGAACATGGGTGACGTCATCGGCGACTTGAACAAGCGTCGTGGTCAGGTCGAGGGTATGGACGAGGCTCGTAGTGGTGCCCGTGTCGTCAAGGCCAAGGTGCCCCTCAGCGAGATGTTCGGCTATGTCACCGCCCTGCGTACCATCACCTCTGGCCGTGCCACCAGCTCGATGGAGTACAGCCACCACGCACCGCTCTCCAGCACCATCGCCAAGGCCGTGCTCGAGGAGGTGAAGGGCCGTGCTGACCTCGTGTAAGAGTTTAGTATCATCTTACTATAAATCCCGGAATCGCGTCTGGCGATTCCGGGATTTTCTGTGTAGAATAGGTGCAAACGGCTATCATTTCCGTGATTTGATAGTCGTTTCCTGCGTTTTGATAGTTACTGAATAAGGAGATTTGGCTATATTTGCAGAAATATTTTAACTAAATCTCATAAAAGTATTATGAAGAAACTACTCATCAAGCTGGCACTCCTTGCGGTGCCGATGTTGGCGGCGGCCCAGACTGCCGACGACCTGACGAAGTGCCTGCCCTCCGACTGGGGCGGCTGGCAGAACCTGACCTACGGAGTCAGCGACAGTACTAAGTACACCACCAGTCTGTTCAACAGCCAGGTGGAAATAGAGGGACAGACCATCCACCTGCTGTGGCAGGAAAACAACAAGGATGCCGAAGGACTCTACCGTCTCTACTATCGGCGCAGCACAGACCTGGGGCGCACCTGGGAGCAGGCCCAGCAAGTGGCTGCACTGCATGCTCGGATCAACAACTACAATCAGAACTTTATGACTGTCAGCGGCCAGCTGGTACACATCATTGCCATAGACTACAAAAGCCAGATGTCGGGCAATAGCATAAGCTACATCCGAAGTACCGACGGCGGTGCCACCTTTACCACGCGCGAGCTGGCCTCCGGTGCCCAATACGGCGGCTACCAGCGTCAACATATTGCCAGCGATGGGCAGATAGTGGCCATAACCTATTCTTACCCCACTGGCACAGAGGGCTTTACTTACAAGACAGGTGAAGACTATCGCTGCGTACACCTCGTCAGCAGTATTGACGGCGGCGAGACGTTTACCGACCAGGAGATAGCCAAGCAGAACGTCGTCGACATGAAGGTGCAGGGCAACCGCGTGGTGCTAATGGGCGACAGTGTGGGCAAGTTGCTTATCACCACCTCTGCCGACGGCGGCAAGACTTGCAAGAGCCGGAACATCGCCCACGTGACACCCAACGGCAAGAGTTATGTGAGCTGGTGGACATTCTCTTATTACAGACCACACCTGGCCATGGATGGCCAGAACATTAACGTGCTCTACCGTGGCTCGCTGAGCGACGGTGGCGAGGGCGAACCCAATCCGAGCGATGACCTGATGCACACCATCTTCCAGCGCTCTACTGACGGCGGAGAGACATGGCAGGAACCTATGTACATTGAGGGCACCTGCGGCATTGAGCCAAACATCATAGCCTCGAAGGGCAATTACATCTACGTGCTGACATGCACGGGAACCGGGAACGATTATCGTACCGGACGTGACGCTCACCCCACTATCTTCTACTCACACGACGGCGGCACAACCTGGGCTAAGCAGCGTCGCTGCTTCGATACCTACGAGGCCAGCATTGGCAGCTTCACCATCGTTCCCGACGACCCCACCGGCAAGCACGTCATCTTCACCGCCCAGCAGGGATTCTACATGGAGTCGAAGGATGGCTTCGAGACCGTCTATCGCAACTTCCGCTTGGGCGACCAGTCGTGGGAACCCCGCAGAGACTGGAATAACGAGACGCTGACCGTGCTCTTCGACCAGGAGGGCACCGAGCACTGGTTCATGCAGTACAGCGCATACAAGGCAGGACAAGCTACCTCCGACCCCTACTTCTGGAACATCTGCCACCGCCGCGTGGAGCGTCCCGCTGAGTCGGGCGACAAGAATATGGCCTACCACCTGACCAAGACCGCCACCTATAGCGCGCTCACCGACATCATCGTCCCCATGTCGCCCAGCATCGAGGCCACCAGCGAGGCCATCACCGTAGAGGCATGGGTGCGCTTCGACGCGGCTTCCGGCTCTTTCCTGCTGGCCAGTCAGAACAACAACTCTGGAAGCCTGGGTGGCGCGACCAGCTGGAACGGCTGGTACATTGAACTCTACTATCAGTCGGGCGGTGCCACGTCGGGTGGTTTTGCCTTCAATGGCTGCGTACATCCTGAGACATCCAACGGCGTGAGTCTTTTCCAACCGTGGAAGTACCTTATCCGCGAGATGGGACAATGGCACCACGTGGCCATGACCTACGACTCGAATATCGCGCAAAACAACGTACATTTCTACATCGACGGTCTGCCCTACAGGACGATTACCGAGGTGGGTAAGATTAAGATGGGCAACAACCCCATCCTCATTGGCCGCACTGGCAGTCAAGCCGATGGCGACGTGCTCATCGACAACTTCGCCATCTACAGCCGTGCCCTGACGCTCGACGAGATTCACCAGCACATCTACGGCAAGCCCGATGCCAACGACAAGGACTGCCGCCTGCTGCTCACCTTCGACGGCACGCTGCGCGACCAGAGCCAGTACCACAACGACCCCGTGCCCCTGATGAACAACCCGTTAGTGGAGCACGACGGCATTAAGACGCCGAAGGCCGACTTCACCCTGACCAAGGACACGAAGGGCACCACTGTCTATGTGAACAATGCCACCCCCGACGGCGACGTCTATTGGTGGTTCAAACCCAGCCCAACCACCCTCGGCGCCTACAATGAGAGCAGCAAGAAGCACGAGAGCGTGAACTACACCGGCCACGGCGGCAACTACACCTTCTGGATGGTGGCCAAGGGCGACGGCAAGGAGACCAACGCCTTCGCACCTGTGTCTAAGCAGTTCACCATCAGTGGACTGAGCAAGGTCTCGCCCAACAAGGTCGGACAGGTTGAGGGTGTCGCCTTGCGCATACAGGGCGGCTACAAGCTGAACAGCGGCACCAAGCCCCGCGTCCTTTTGAAGCAGGGCGATACCGAGATTGAGGGTCAGTGGGACTTGCCTGTCGGCTACAACTCTGACAAGGTGGCCTCGTTCGACGACCTTGCCCCGGCCCTCTTTAACCTCGTGAATGCTCCCACAGGCAAGTACGACGTCATCGTGGGCACCGACACGCTGAGCCAAGGTCTGACGGTTGAGAAAGCCGAGGAACCCGATGTGTGGATGAGCGTCGATAGCCGTTTCCTGATGCTCTGGAACCGCTACCAGAAGTTCGCCATTAACTACGGCAACCGTTCTAACACCGCTGCCTACAATGTGCCGATGTTCCTGATCATCCCCGACCGCAAGGGCACCGTTGACGTGGCTTTTGAGTTCGATATTGAGTTCTCGCCTATCGACCCGCACTTTGAGGGAACGCTCGCCCGCCAGTTGGGCGACCACATCAAGGTCTATGACGAACAGACCGGCGACAGCATCCGCATCTACTCATTCATGGTTCCGTATATCGCCCCCAACAGCACCAATCAGCGTATCTTCCGCATGCGTATGAAGAGTGGTTCCGGCATCGACTCCGACAATATCAAGATTGGCTACTGGCTGGAGCAGCCCTGGGGACCCTATATTCCCGACGCTGCCATGACACGCGCCCCCTACACCTTGGAACAGGGTGAGTGCTTCGCCATGGAGTGGGGAAAGCAAGCCTTCGAGATGGCCATCAGCTTTATTCCCGGCGCATCGTGCCTGTGGAGCATCGGCAAGAACGGTTATAGCATTGCTTCTGGGGCCAACGGCAGTTGGGGTACGGTCTTCGGCAGTCTTACCGATGTTGTTATGAACTGTGCCGAAGAGGTTATCCCGGCTCCCCTCAAGGGTGCGTATAAGCTGGCCAGTACGGCCTATAGTGTGTATAGTGCCGTCGATAACATTAACAGTCTGCGCAGTTGTCTGAACGGCGATCCCAACTCTCGCGGCAATCGTGGCGTCAACAGTATCGACCCCAACGAGATGATTGGCCCGTGGGGACCTGACGATCAGAAGCACTTCATCCGGACCATCCACCAGATGCCTTACATGATTACCTTCGAGAACAAGTCGACGGCATCGGCACCTGCCAACGAGGTCTTCGTCACCGATACGCTCGACCTGTCGAAGCTCGACGCCGAGACCTTCTCGTTCAGCAGCTTCGGCTGGGCCGACACCACCTTCGTCGTGGGCGGCAGCCGGACTCAGGAGTTCACGCGCGACGTGAATTATAAGGTGAACGGCCATGACATCCTGGTGCGCGTCAGCGGACAGTTCAACCCCGCAACGGGCGTCGTCAACTGGAGCTTCGCATCACTTGAGGCGAACGGCAGCGAGCTGGCTGACGTGATGAACGGCTTCCTGCTGCCCAACGACCAGAACGGGCGCGGCGAGGGCTACGTCAGCTTCATCATCGACCACAAAGCCAACCCGGCCAACGGGGCCACCATCAGCAACAAGGCCACCATCATCTTCGATGCCAACGAGCCTATCGTGACCAATACCTACACGAACACCTTCGACACCGACTATCCGACATCGAAGGTCACGAAGGCTGAGGAACCGTCGGAGGGCAAGCTCACCGTCACCGTCAGCGGCAGCGACCCGACCAGCGGCGTCGACCACTATACCGTCTTCGCCCAGAAGAACGGCGGCGAGTGGCTGGCCGTGGCTACTATTACTGAAGGCACCACCTGCACCATCGACGTCGAGACGGGCACGAAGTACGGTCTCTGCGCCATCGCCACCGACCGTGTGGGCCTGAACGAACCGAAGGACTATAAGGCAGAGACCGAGCTGACCACCAGCGGCAATGCTCCCGTCATGGCCACCTACGACCTCCGCGTGGCCGATGCCGGCTATGCCACCTTCTACGACTCCAAGGCCGACTACCAGCTGCCTGCCGGCCTGAAGGCCAGCACCGTCAGCGGCGTCAGCGGCGACCGCCTCACCTACCAGCCGCTCAGCGGCAGCATCGTGCCTAAGGGCACCGCCGTGCTTATTGAGGCCAACGAGAAGAAGGCCGCTACCTATACGCTGACTGGCGTGGCAGGCGGCTCGGCCGTCAGCACCGTCGGCACCAACCTGCTCCACGGCAGCGACGACACAGCCCTCACCGGCCAGGACGTCGCCTCGCCCGACGACTACCTCTACTACAAGCTGGCCTACGGTCCTGCCGGCACATCGCTGGCCAAGCAGTTCGGCTGGTTCTGGGGCGGTCCCGACGGCATGAACTTCAACATCAACGGCCACCGCGCATGGCTTGCTGTGCCGAAGTCGGCTGGCGCCCGCGCCTACCTCATCGACGGTGAGGCAACGTCTGTAGAGAGCCTGGAGTTCAGCACTGGCAGTGAGGGCGGCAGCTGGACCGACCTGCAGGGCCGCCGCATCGCGATGCCCTCGCAGCCGGGCATCTACCTGAAGAACAACCGCAAGGTGGTGATTAAATAGTTATTCGCATTTTACAAATTTATAGCATTATGAAGACGATAAAGATTCTTTCCATAGCGTTCACAGTATGCCTGGCCCTGCTGGCGTGCGGCGGTGGCGACGGCGACGAGCCAAGTCCCACACCCACGCCGACGCCCACACCCCCGACGCCCACTGTCAAGGGCAAGCACCTGACGAAGGTCTGCAACATGCCCGCCGATGCCTCGGAGCAGCTGGTGGAGCTGACAGGCCTGACGTCAGAGGCCACCCTCAAGGGTGGGGTAGCCAGGTGGCTCACCACGACGCTGCGCACCTACACCGGCGGCACTCCCCACGTGGTGGTGGCCTGCAGGCAGAACTTAGAGGTTGACCCCCGTGAGATAGATGTCACCTTTGTTGCCGCTAACGACACGCTGGTGCTCACCGTGCGCCAGGCTGCCTATACCGGCGGCGGGACCGACGTTGACAATCCTAACGGGACGTACACTGACCAGCCGGCTTATTCGCGTGAATATTGACTTCGTCTAACGTTAAATAGAGAAAAAGAGGGCGGTGGCGGTTTGGCCATTCGCCCACTTTTCCGTAACTTTGCACCACATTGGCAGCACGAGGCTGCCCCATAGCGCGATGAAGACCAGGAAACTATTGCTGCTTTACATGCTTCTTGCAACGCTGCAGGCCGGCGCTGCCGACGGCAGTTCATGCCCGGAGGTGCGCATTGTGCCTGAGCGTCTGCCCAGTCTGAACCTGCCGCGCAGCGGGCACAACATCTTCTGCATAAACGGCGAGCTGACGGTGACGGGCGGACACACCACCAACTTCGTGCCAACGCCCACTGCCGAGTACTACGCCGGTGGGGCGTGGCACCAGCTTGACATGGCCTACAGCCACGACAACGGCTTTGCCGTGGTCCTCGGCCCCGACGAGGTCATCATAGGCGGTGGGCACGCCGAGCCGCTGGGCATCGGACAGACCTTCATGCTGGAGCGCTACCAGCCGTCGACTCACGCGTTCGAAGGCTTCGGCTGTCTGGACCGCCGGCGGGTGCTGACCAGCGCCACGCGGCTGGCCGACGGACGCGTCGTCATCAGCGGCAATCACTATGCTGACGATGCCATCGGCTGCTACGACGGCCAAAGCCAGGTGCAGGACCTGGGCAGCGTCAGGCAGGGGCGCAGCAATCCCTACGTGCTTCGCATGGGCAGCGACGATGCTTTCATACTTGGCGGGAACGACGAGCGCGACCGTCATCCTGACACTGTCTGGGTAGACCGCCTGAAGGGCGGCGCCGTGCGCGTGCCGTTGTTAGAGCAGTGGCGGCTGGTCTATACCGACCAGCCCTTCAGCAGCGATGCCTGCTGCATAGGCCATGACACCTATCTCCTGGCGGCAACCGACAACACCGGTCAGCTGGCTGTCTTCAAGATAGTCAGCCAGCAGGGCGAACCCGTCGTCTCGCTGTTGCCCACGGCCACTCCGATACCGATGCAGAGCCAGTGGGGTGCCATTGCCTATAAAGGTCCGGTCGTTGTCGACAGCGTGCGCCGGCGTGGCTACGTCATAGGCGTCGACAGCCTGTATCTCCGCCAGTATGTGCTGGCCATCGACTATGGCCAGCAACCGGCAGGACTGACGCTCTGCTATACCGCCCCGATGGAGCACGCCGCCATCACCATCCCCGTCGTCACGCCCGACGGCGACCTGCTGCTGGCGGGCGGCATCTCCGGCGACAACTACAAGCCGCTGGCCGACGTCTGGCTCTACCATTTCGGCACCGAGGCGGCTGCTGCCGCCGCCACGCCGTGGCCGGCGTGGCCGTGGGCGGCCGTCTTTGCTGCGCTGTCAGTAGTCTTTCTCGCGTACATTATATATATACGCCGCCGCAGCAGCCGACAGATGGTGACCGATACTGAGACTGAGCTGCCGCCGGCAGCCGTCCAGGCCGACACGCCTCAGCCTGACGCTAAGGCTGCTGAGCTCATGGAGCGCATCAGCCGGCTCATGGACCAGGACAGGCTCTACCTGCGCAGCGACCTGAAGGTGCAGGACGTGGCCGTG
>JAEEGI010007544.1_pt1 | contig 24342 bp, 22 predicted proteins | sample 8958751 | NCBI WGS metagenome assembly JAEEGI01 (sample SAMN16246545, study PRJNA631951) | gut metagenome | biome: gut microbiome; feature: rumen; material: KS-attached | host: Bos | place: Iran: Karaj | collected 2018-10
ATCTGCTTCGCCCCCACGCGGTAGGCCGTCTTCAGGAACGTGCCGTCGCCGCCCATCGAAATGGCGAAGTCGGCCGCGAAGTGGTTGCCGGTGAACACGTCGGCGGCCGGCACGTCGAGCAGCTGGCCCTCCGTCAGAAAGTTGTAGTACTCGCGGTCGACCAACAGTTCTGCCCCGAAGTCGGAGAGGCAGGACAGCACTTTTTGGATGGAAGCCGACTTCTTGGCCTGGTAAATATTGCCGAAAAGGGCAAACTTTAGCTTACGTTTCGTCATTTTTTGCGGTGATTGTTCGTTGTTTCAAAAACTTTTGCTATCTTTGCGACTGCAAAAGTAATGTTTTTCCACGAAACAACGAAAAGATTATGGCAAAAGTTTATGTATTCTTAGCTGATGGCTTCGAAGATGTCGAGGCCCTGATACCCATCGACGTGCTGCGCCGAGGGGGTGTCGACGTAGTAACAGTGAGCACCACGGACTTCCCGCTGGTAGAGTCGGCCCACGGTGTGAACATCGAGGCTGACCTGCAGTTCGAGCAGGTCGACACATCGGATGCCGACCTCATCATGCTGCCCGGAGGCATGCCCGGAGCCGCCAACCTGTACGACCACGAAGGCGTCTGCAAGGCCGTCTGCGACCAGGTGGCCGCCGGCAAGAAGGTAGCCGCCATCTGTGCCGCTCCCGCCGTCGTGCTGGCCGCCTTAGGCCTGCTGGAGGGTCGCCGTGCCACCTGCTATCCCGGCTTCGAGCACGCCCTGAAGGGTGCCGGTGCCGAGTACACCGCCGACCTCGTCACCGTCGACGGCAACATCACCACCGGCGAGGGTCCCGCCGCCGCCTTCCCCTACGCCTACGAGCTGCTCAGTCAGCTGGTCAGCCCCGAGGTCAGCGACCAGGTCGCCGAGGGCATGCGTTTCAAGCATCTGATGGCGTGAGAAGTAAAGAATTTATAATTATCGTGGCAGGCGGTAAGGGCCTGCGGATGGGGACCGATGTTCCGAAGCAGTTTCTGCCCATTGGGGGCAGGCCGGTGCTGATGCGGACCATCGAGCGGTTCCGTGAGTACTCGGCCGACCTGCAAATCATCCTCGTGCTGCCCGAGGCCCAGCAGCAGTACTGGCGCGAACTCTGCCAGCAGTATGACTTTCCCCTTCCCCAGTTGGGGGAGGACGGGAGGGGGCTTTACCTTCTGGCCAACGGCGGCGAGACCCGCTTCCACTCCGTACAGAACGGCCTTGCCCTGATACCCGACGATGCTGAGGGCGTAGTCGGCGTACACGACGGCGTGCGACCCTTCCCCTCGGTCGACGTCATCCGCCGCTGCTACGAGACGGCCCGCGAAAAGAAGGCCGTCATCCCCGTCATCCCCGTCGTCGAGACGCTGCGTCATATCAATCCCCCCTCCCGCTCGGGAGGGGACGGGGGTGGGTTCACCGTCCCCCGCGACGAGTACCGCCTGGTGCAGACGCCGCAGACGTTCGACATACAGCTGCTGAAGGCCGCCAACCGCCAGCCCTACAACGACGGCTTCACCGACGATGCCAGCGTCGTGGAGAGCTACGGCCACCCCGTCACACTGGTCGACGGCAACCGAGAGAACATCAAAATCACCACGCCCTACGACATCGTGGTGGCCGAAGCCCTCATCAATTATCAATTATCAATTGTCAATTGAATATTCTTGAACAAGACATCCAGTACCTGCCCGGCGTAGGCCCGCAGCGCAAGAAGATGCTCAGCGAGGAACTGGGCATCCAGACCTATGGCGACCTGCTGGAATACTACCCCTACAAGCACATCGACCGCAGCCGCCTCTACACCATCAGCGAGCTGACGGGCGACATGCCCTTCGTGCAGGTGAAGGGACGCATACTGAGTTTCGAGACCTTCAAGATGAGCAGCCGCAAGGAGAGGGTGGTGGCTCACTTCACCGACGGCAGCGGCCGCATTATGGACCTCACGTGGTTCAACTACGGCAAGAGCGCCATTAAAAAATATAAGGTGGGCACCGAGTACATCGTGTTCGGCAAGCCCGCCGTCTTCAACAACCGCATACAGGTGGTTCACCCCGACATGGAGCCCGCCGACTCGCTGGAGCTCTCGACCATGAACATGCTGCCCTACTACCACACGTCGGAGAAGATGAAGAAGTCGGGCATGAACTCACGCGCCATCGAACGGCTTACCCGCGTGCTGCTCGACGCCGTGAAGGAACCCGTGCCCGAGACGCTGCCCGACTTCATCGTACAGAAACTGCACCTGATAAGCCGCGACGAGGCCCTGCGCTGGATTCACTACCCGACGAACGCCAAGGACCTGGAGAAAGCCCGCGTCAGACTGAAGTTCGAGGAGCTGTTCTTCGTGCAGCTCAACATTCTGAGGTACGCCAGCGACCAGCGCCGCAAGTACCGCGGCTTCGTCTTCGGACACGTGGGCGACGTGTTCAACAACTTCTACCACTACCACCTGCCCTTCCCGCTGACCGAGGCCCAGAAGCGCGTCATCCGCGAGATACGCAAGGACATGGGCAGCGGACGGCAGATGAACCGCCTGCTGCAGGGCGACGTAGGCAGCGGCAAGACGCTGGTGGCACTGATGACCATGCTCATAGCCATCGACAACGGCTACCAGGCCTGCATCATGGCACCCACCGAGATACTGGCCGAGCAGCACCTGCAGACCATCATGCACTTCCTGGGCGATATGCCCGTCCGCGTGGCCCTGCTCACCGGTATCGTGAAGGGACGGCGGCGGCAGGAGGTGCTCGACGGACTGCTCGACGGCACCATCCACATACTCATAGGCACCCACGCCGTCATCGAGGACACCGTACAGTTTGCCCGCCTCGGCTTCGTCGTCGTCGACGAGCAGCACCGCTTCGGCGTGGCACAGAGGGCGAAGTTGTGGGGGAAGGGGCAACCCACGGGAGGGGCTGGGGGTGGGTACCCCCACGTCCTCGTCATGACCGCCACTCCCATTCCGCGCACCCTCGCCATGACCCTCTACGGCGACCTCGACGTGAGCGTCATCGACGAGCTGCCGCCCGGCCGCAAGCCCGTGGTGACGCAGCACTTCTACGACTCGCGTGTGCCCTCGCTCTACAACGGACTGCGCAAGCAGATTAACCAGGGGCGGCAGGTGTATTGCGTGTTCCCGCTTATCGAGGAGAGCGAGAAGATTGACCTCAAGAACCTGGAGCAGGGGTATGACGTGCTGTGCCAGGCCTTCCCCGAATACCGGCTGAGCAAGATTCACGGCAAGATGAAGCCCGCCGACAAGGAGCGGGAGATGCAGCGCTTCGTCAGCGGCGAGACGCAGATGCTAGTGGCCACCACCGTCATCGAGGTGGGCGTCAACGTACCCAACGCCTCGGTCATGGTCATCTTCGACGCCCAGCGCTTCGGACTCTCACAGCTGCACCAGCTGCGGGGCAGGGTAGGGCGCGGTGCCGACCAGTCGTACTGCCTGTTGGTGACGCCGTTCAAGCTGGCGGAGGAAACACGCAAGCGTATCGACATCATGTGCGAGACCAACGACGGATTCCGCATTGCCGAGGCCGACCTGAAACTGCGTGGACCGGGCGACCTGGAGGGCACTCAGCAGAGCGGCATGGCCTTCGACCTGAAGATAGCCGACATCGCCCGCGACGGCCAGCTGGTACAGATGGCACGCGACGAAGCACAGCTCATCGTCGACGAAGACCCCACCTGCACCTCCGATAAATACCGTATATTATGGAATAGGTTACGTGAATTACGTAAAACAAATATTAATTGGGCCGCTATCTCTTAATATAAGTGTTAAAATACACCAAAACTTTGTTAAGGAATAAAAGCAACCGATTGGATTTCGGATAATTATTAGTACCTTTGCAATCGAATTTTTTGCTTTTGCAGAAAATGAATATGTCTGTAACCAAAATAAAAAGACTTGCATGATTAAGAAACTGAAGAAAATTTTTGCGATAGCTATGGTGTCAATCGTTACCGTTCCTACACAAGGACAGGATCTCTTAGCACGCCAAGCTCCTATTGACAAGAAAATGAAAGCCGTTGACTCAGTCGCACTGAGCCGCCTCATACAAATGGAAATGCAGTATGGATCACCCGCCGCCGACCTTTACCAGGACTGGGAGAACTACTCGGCTCACCGCGAGAGCACACTGCCCGACACATTCCGCATCGACTTACGCGATTTCTGCATGCCTACCGACAGCCGCGTGCTGACATCGAACTTCGGCCCGCGCTGGGGACGCCAGCACAAGGGACTCGACATCAAGGTCTACATCGGCGACACCATCCGCGCTGCCTTCTCGGGCAAAGTTCGCGTGGTACGCTATGAGCCCGGCGGCTACGGCAACTTCGTCGTCATCCGTCACTACAACGGACTGGAAACCATCTACGGCCACATGTCGAAGCACCTGGTGGCCACCGATCAGGAAGTACGCGCCGGTGAGCCCATCGGACTGGGTGGCAACACGGGACGCAGCACAGGTTCACACCTGCACTTCGAGACACGCCTCTGCGGCGTTGCCCTGAACCCCGCCCTGATGTTCGATTTCCGCAACCAGGACGTCGTATCCGATTTCTACACCTTCAAGAAGAAAACTTATTCACGTGAGTCGGCACAGGCCAACCGCCTTCGCGGTGCCAACGGCTCCTCAGCCAGCTACGATAACGACGAGCAGCTTTATTCACGCAGCAACAAGCGGGCTACAGCTTCACGCAACACCCGTTTCCACAAGGTTCGTAAGGGCGAGACGCTCTCATCGATTGCACGCAAGCGCAACACCTCGGTGGCTGCCATCTGCAAGCTGAACGGTATCGGCAAAAATGTAAAACTGCGCCCGGGACAGGTGCTGAAGTATAACTAAAAAACTGAATTGAGCAACCATAAACCCTAACATGACAACCAGAAAAATCATTCTTTGCGCACTTCTCCTCCTGTTTGCATCTGGCGAGATGGTCAACGGAAAGGTAAGAAAGGCCTCCAAGAAGAACACGCAGAAAACGACCGCTGTAGTTGAGCAAGAGCGGATAGAAGAGATTGACAACTTCGACTTCCTATATGAAAACGGCAACGACGACTTGAATGTAGGATACGAATCGCTGACCATCAACAACCTGCTCGACGAGGCCATGTCGCACATCGGAGCCCGCTACCGCAGTGGCAGCAAGGGCCCCAAAGCCTTCGACTGTTCAGGATTCACCAGCTACGTGTTCCGTCAGGTAGAGGGAACTGAAATCGGCTGTTCCTCCCGCGACCAGTACGCACGCAACATTCCCGTGAGCCGCAGCGAGATGCAGCGGGGCGACCTGGTGTTCTTCACCAGTCCCAGCTCGGGCCGCAACGTCGGTCATGTAGGCATCGTCGTTGATGTGGACCCCATCAACCGCACCTTCAACTTCATCCATGCCAGCAGCAGCGAGGGCGTCAAAATCTCCAACTCCAACGACGGCTTCTATGCCCGCCGCTTCATCGGAGTAAGAAGGGTCCTCTAACCTCTCACTTCTCACTTCTCACTTCTCACTTCCCAAATACACGTCCCAGTCCTTGGGATAGTGTTCCCTGACGTAGATTCTGACGGGTCCCGCCTTCTGCTTCAGGTGTTTGATGATGCGCTGCACCGTTGATTTGTTCGACCGCGTCTCAAGCGCCTCTTCCAGGCAGCAGCTTCTCCACAGCCACAGCCTGAGCCGCTCCTTCACGTTGTCTTTGTGGTCGTACAGCTCAATGTCGGCATACGTTCCCTTCTTCCCGATGCCCACGACGGTGCAGGGCTTGCAGACGAAAAAGTCCTTCCTGCTGTTGAGCAGCAGAAACGACACGTCGCCCTCGTAGAGGATGACCGACCCGAGATTGTCGAAATAAAATTCATAGGAAGTATATTTGAGTCCGTCTTCGTTGTACTCCGTTATCATCTGCCTCTGCGCGTAGGTCAATCCAGCACAGAAGGAGAGTATCATCACCAAGGCCATTTTCTTCATGCTCTTTCCGGTTTTAAGTTATTGGTGTCGTTTAATAAAAAAGAGGTCTTTACGACCTCTCCACCTTGTGATCCGTTTGGGGCTCGAACCCAAGACCCCAACATTAAAAGTGTTGTGCTCTACCGACTGAGCTAACGGATCTACCTGTTCTTTTTGCTAAAAGCGGGTGCAAAGGTACAATGTTTTTTTCAATTAGCCAAATTTATTCCGATGATTTTTTCTCTTTCAGCGCTTTTTGGTAGCACTCACGGCATAATGGCTCATATTCTTGGGTCTCGCCGAGCAGTACGCGGCGGTCGTTGTCGACAATGCGGTGGCTGACGTAAGCCAGGTTTCCACACTTGACACAGATGGCGTGAACCTTGGTCACGTCGTCGGCGATGGCACAGAGGGCCGGCATGGGGCCGAAGGGAATGCCACGGAAGTCCATGTCGAGCCCCGCGATGATGACGCGGATGCCCCGGTTGGCCAGTTCGTTGCAGACGTCGGGCAGTCCCATGTCGAAGAACTGGGCTTCGTCGATGCCCACCACGTCGATGTCTGACGACAGGAGCAGGATGCTGGCCGACGAGTCGATGGGCGTCGAGAGAATGTGGTTCTGGTCGTGACTGACCACGTCCTCCTCCGAGTAACGCACGTCGATGGCAGGCTTGAAGATTTCCACCTTCTGGCGGGCGAACTTGGCACGGCGCAAGCGTCGGATGAGCTCTTCGGTCTTGCCCGAGAACATGGAACCGCAGATTACTTCGATGCGGCCGGGGCGGTGTGGTTCACCATTGATGTTGTTGTTCATAGTGCAAAATTACGAAAAAAAAGTGAAAAGTGTTGAGCGAATCGTGAAAAATTTGCTGCCGTGGTAAGATATTTACCTTTTTTTGTTAACTTTGCATCCGAAATGGGCATATTATATATTGTTCCTACCCCTGTAGGCAATATGGAAGATATGACACTGCGGGCCATTCGTATATTAAAAGAGGTGGACTTGGTGTTGGCAGAGGATACCCGGACGTCGGGCATTCTGCTGAAGCATTTTGAAATCAGAAACCAGCTCATGTCGCACCACAAGTTCAACGAGCACGGAACGTCGGCTGGCGTTGTCAACCGTCTGTTGGCGGGCGAGAACGTGGCACTCATCAGCGATGCCGGCACACCAGGCATCAGCGACCCCGGATTCTTTCTTGTCCGCGAGGCCGTCAGGGCTGGGGTAGAGGTGCAGTGCCTGCCAGGTGCTACTGCTTTCGTGCCGGCTCTGGTCAGCAGCGGACTGCCCTGCGACCGCTTCGCCTTCGAGGGGTTCCTGCCCCAGAAGAAGGGGCGTCAGACAAAGATTCAGAGTCTGGCCAACGAGGAGCGCACCATGATATTCTACGAGTCGCCCTACCGGCTGGTGAAGACACTGCAGCAGTTTGCCGAGGCTTACGGCGAAGACCGTCAGGTGAGCGTCTGCCGTGAAATCAGCAAGGTTCATGAGGAAAGTGTGCGCGGCTCGCTGGCTGAGGTCATCGCCCATTTCCAGGAGCACGAGCCGAAAGGTGAAATCGTGATTGTCCTTGCAGGAGTTAAGAGTTAAGAAATAAAGATAAATAAGATAGCTATGAAGAAAGTATTGATTTTTGGTGTTTGCCTGCTGGCTATGGCCAGTTGCGAACAGAAGCAGTCGAAGGCTGATTTTGCTGCCATGCAGCGTGTTGATTCCCTGAGTCAGATTATTGCGCAGAAGGACAACGAGATTAACGACATGATGAGCACGTTCTCGGAGATTGAGGACGGATTCCGTGCCATCTCCGAGGCCCAGAACCGCGTAGCCGTGGCCAAGAGCGGCGAGGGTGCCAACTCGAAGCAGCGCATCATGGAGAACATACAGTTCATCCAGAGCACGATGCAGCAGAACAAGGAACTGATTAACAAGCTGAAGCAGCAGTTGCGCGAGAGCAGCGTGAAGAGTGACGCCCTGCGCAAGCTGGTGGAAAGCATGACGCAGCAGTTAGAGGAGAAAGACCAGCAGTTGCAGGACCTGCGTGCCCAGTTGGACGAGAAGGAAGTCAAGATTATGGACCTGGACGAGAAGGTGGCCAACCTGAATTCCGACGTGAAGGAACTGACTGCCGAGTCCAACCAGCGTGCTGAGACCATCTCCGTACAGGACAAGCAGCTGAACACCGCCTGGTTTGTATTCGGCACGAAGAGCGAACTGAAGGAGCAGCAGATACTGGTCGACGGCAAGGTGCTGCAGTCGAGCTTCAACAAGGAGTACTTCACGAAGATTGACATCCGCGTAGACAAGGAAATCAAGCTCTACTCCTCGTCGGCCAAGATTCTGACGACGCATCCCTCCAGTGCCTACACCCTGCAGCGCGACGCCAACAAGCAGTATGTGCTGCGCATCACCGACCCGCAGCTGTTCTGGTCGACCAGCAAATACTTGGTCGTACTCGTTAAGTAATTGGCAATTGACAATTGATAATTGACAATTAAGACGTTCATAGGCAAGGCGTTGGCTTGCTTGCTCTCCGTTGTCGTGCTTGCCGGGTGCAAGGACGACAACGGCGGCAGTTCCATCACCATCACTTCGGGGGTGATGGTGGAGATGCCGCCCGTGGTGAACGAGAAGAAGACCATCACCTTCCAGGCAACGGCCGACTGGACAGCCTCCTGCGCGGCCGACTGGCTTGTGTTCTCGCCCAAGAAAGGCAGTGCCGGCGACAACATCACCATCACCGTCACCACGGCTTCAACTAACAGAACCAAGACTACGCGCACGGCTCAGCTCATGCTCAAGTCGGGGGGCGAGACCACTCACGTGAGCCTTATCCAGAGTGCCAAGTACGCCATCTTCAACCATAAGGAGTACACGGTAGATGCCCAAGGCGGGACGCTGGTGCTCGATTTCAAGTCGAACACCACAGAAGCCGACAACATGGGCATCAGGTTCACCAAATACGACTGGATTCGCTGGGCCGATCAGTCGCGACTGACCCGTGCCGAGTGGGAAGGTTCCACCTATCCGATAAGAGTGGAGCCCAACACGACGGACAAAGGACGTGTGGCACTCTTCATACTGACGCTCCCCACTGACAACGAACCAGGGTGGATGGGGCTCGACACGGCCTTCGTCTATCAGAAAGGCATTGTCGGGAAATATGAGTCGTCAGACTTCTCGGCCGACGGCACCGTCACCCGCCTGCAGAAGGCAACTGTCGGACGCGGCATCCCCATCGTGCTGATGGGCGACGGCTTTGCCGACATCGACATAGCCGACGGCACCTACGATCAGGTGATGCACCAGACCTGCGAGAACCTGTTCAGCGAAGAGCCTGTCCGCACCCTGCGCGATTATTTCGATGTCTATGCCGTTACCGCTGTCTCGCGCAGCCGGGGGGTAGGCAAGGACTGTACCACAGCCTTCAGCACCCTGCCCAGCAACATTTCGAGCAGCATCGACTTCGATGCCGACAAGGTGGCAGCGTATTTGAACAAGGTCGACAGCATAGACACCGAGAATGCCCTGGCCGTCGTCATTCTCAACAGCAACGGCCATAATGGCGTCACCATGCTGCTCCTCGACGAGGATACCTTGCAGCCCCGCCAGTTCTCCGTCTCGCTCTGTGCCCTCATCGACGGTGTCGGCGGCGAGACTTTCCGTCAGGTACTGGTGCACGAGACCATAGGCCACGGCTTTGCCAAACTGGCCGACGAGTACGGCTACGAGCACTACGGAGCACCCGACGACAAGACTGCGCGCCAGTTGCGTCGCTATCACGAGTGGGGCTGGATGATCAATGCCGACTTGTCCGACGACAAAGCCAGCGTACTTTGGTCGCCATTCATCGGCGACAGCCGCTTTGCTGCCGAGAGCATAGGGTGCTACGAGGGTGCCTTCACCTACGCCTTAGGTGTCTACCGGCCTACGGAGGAGAGCATGATGCGCAGCAACCAGAGTCCCTTCAATGCCCCCAGCCGCAAAGCCATCTACGACAAGGTGATGCTGCTGGGCGAGGGTATTCCCGCCTCTTCCTTCGAGGAGTTCGCCGCCTTCGACGAGCAGCACAAGCCTACGCGCTGGAGCTACGCCACCCGTTCGAGCTCCCCCTGGCCTCGCCGCCGCCTTGCGCCACCCATCATCCGCGGTTTTTGACGGGGTAGACTCGGCTTTTCATTACGATACTTGCTGGGTTTACTTAGGTCTCTCTTGACCTTGATTGACACTGCGGCTGATGGCAGTTGGTACAGATGGCAGATGGCAGTTTTCTCGTGAACGGTATGCTATATCTTACTTCAAACATTTACTATATATAATATATATATATTATATATAGTAAAATATTATTATACAGATTTCTCTATTCTAACCGCATACCTTCCTCAGAAGAAACTGCCATCTGCCATCTGTACCATACTGTACCATGTGGGCGCAAATTTGCGCTCACGTCCTAAATTGTTGATACAGCGTGTTACAAGGGTCGAAATTTCGGCCCATGTCCAACTCTTTGACTTAAATGAAGGAAAATGCAACAAAAAACCAACAATTTGGGAGAGATTTGTTAATAAGGGAGCGCAAAATGTGTTTTTTTAATAAAATTATTCGTTTTTTTGAATTATATATATTACCTTTGCAAGCTGAAATGTACTTTAGCGAAGTGCTTTCGGCGAGGAGGCGGCCTTAATAATATATAGGTACGCGCGAGTGAAGAATATTTTTTCTTATTAATTATAAACAAAAAAACGAGAGAGATTATGAAAAAAAGATTAACATTGTTTTTGGCAAGTATGCTGCTCTTCATGGGAGAAGCTCTTGCACAGACACAGGTTAACGGTACTGTAGTCTCACAGGAAGACGGCCAGCCCATCATTGGTGCAGCCGTCCGCATCGTGGGTAACAAGGTCGGTATGTTAACCGATGTAAACGGTCGCTTCTCGCTGACCATGCCTGCCGGCAAGACCCAGATTACGATTTCGTATGTGGGTTATGAGCCTCAGACGCTGACGGCCAGAAACGGCATGCGCGTAGTCCTGGTACAGGACGAGAGGACGCTGGACGACGTGATTGTCGTAGGTTACGGTACCCAGCGCCGCGAGGCCAAGACGGGTTCTATCACGACCGTCTCTGGCGGCGAGATAGCCGACATTCCCGCTACTTCACTCGACAAGATGCTGGGTGGTAAGCTTGCTGGTGTGATGATTACGCAGCAGAGTGGCCAGCCCGGTTCAAGCTCGAGCATCCGCATCCGTGGTACCAGCTCTATCAACGCTGGTAACAACCCGTTGTACGTGGTGGACGGTATACCCGTCATGAGTGGTGATGAGTACGAGATGGTGAACGAAAACGGCGCTAACCCGATTGCTACCATCAACCCCGATGATATCGAGTCGATTACGGTGCTGAAGGACGCTGCCGCCGCCTCTGTGTACGGTTCACGTGCTGCCAACGGTGTCATCTTGATTACCACCAAGAGCGGTAAGGAAGGCAAGAGCCAGTTCACGGTGCGTGCCAAGTACGGTGTGTCGTCGCTGGCTAACGACAACGACTTCGGTGTGATGACCGGTCAGGAGCTGCTGCAGTATCAGCGCGACGCCGTCATCAATGCCGGCAAGGATCCCGACAATCCCACGGCTGGTGCCAGCTACTATCGTCCTTACGAGCTGCTGAGCCGTCCCCAGACCAACTGGATGGACCACTTCACCCGCAAGGGCAAGACGCAGGAGTATGAGATTACCATGTCGGGTGGCTCGGCTCGCACGAAGTACTACAACTCGCTGTCTTACCACAAGACGCAGGGTATTTACTATGGAATTGACTTCCAGCGTATGCAGGGCCGTGTCAATGTTGACCACGAGATTCTGTCGAACCTGAAGACCGGCACCCGCATCAACCTGGGTTACACCGAGTCAAACGACGTACCCATGCAGTCGCTGTACTACTCGAACCCCGCCTTCGCAGGTATGACCATTCTGCCCTGGACACCCAGGTATAACGATAAGGGTGACTTCAACTCGGCCATTCCCGAGAACTCTAACTCGAACCCCCGTGCCACAGCAGCCTACGACGATCAGTGGCAGAAGACCTACTTCCTGAACGGTAGCTTCTACCTGGAGTGGAAGCCCATCAAGCAGCTGACCCTGAAGACCACCAACGCTGCCGAGCTCAAGTTCATCGAGAGCCGCCGCTACTGGTCACTGGAAGCTCACAACTACGCTGCCGGATATCCTGAGCTGCAGATGATTGACAGCCAGCGCCGCAGCCTGACGACCTCGAACACCGCTACGTGGGAGGACACCTACGCTGAGAAGCACAACCTCCGCGTTCTGCTCGGTCAGGAGGCCAACAAGTTCCACTATCAGTCTCTGTATGCTATGGCCGAGAACCTGAATCCGCAGATTCCCCATATGGTATCGGGTAACTCTTCCAACCATCCCGTCGAGGACTACTACATGAACCGCACGTTGCTTTCTTGGTTCGGTATTCTGGATTATAACTTCGATTCACGCTACTATCTGCAGGCCTCAATTCGTACCGACGGTTCTTCTCGCTTTGGTGAGAACAAGCGTTGGGGTACATTCTGGTCGGTAGGTGCTTCTTGGAACCTCCACAACGAGGCTTTCATGCAGGATGTGAAGTGGCTCGACCTGGGTAAGGTTCGTATCAGCTACGGTGTGAATGGTAACGATAATATCAATGACTACATGCAGTATGGTACCTATACCTCTTCTATTTATAACGGCGTGACCGGTCTGCGTCCTTCGACGCCTGCCAACCCCGACCTGTCGTGGGAGAAGAACTTCGCGTGGAACTGGGGTATCGACTTCCGCTTCCTGAAGCGCTTCTCGGGTAGCATCGATGTCTACACCCGTAAGACCACCGACATGCTGCTTGACAAGGCACAGTCGTCAACCTCTGGTTTCAACACCGCTACCGTCAACATCGGTTCGATGCGCAACACGGGTATTGAGTTCCAGTTCGACGCTGAAATCCTGAACAAGGGTGACTGGCAGTGGAACGTTGGCTTCAACATTGCCCACAACAAGACCAAGATTCTGGAGCTGACCGGCGAGGCACCTGAGGACGGCTCACCCGAAATGATGTCTTATTCTGAGGATTCACGTCTGAAGCACATCGTGGGCGAGTCGATGTTCACCTTCTGGCTGAAGGACTACGCTGGCGTGAATCCCGTCAACGGTGAGGCTCTGTGGCGCACTGAGGAAGGCGAGCTGACCAACGACTATAATGCAGCTGCATACGTGAAGAGCGGCAGCCCCGAACCCAAGTACACCGGCGGTGTGAACACCACCCTGAGGTGGAAAGACCTGTCGCTGAGCATAGTGGGTGAGTTCAAGGGCGGCAACAAGGTGATGATTATCGAGAACCGCTACCTGACCTCTGACGGTAACCAGATGTCGATGAACCAGCAGAAGCACGCTCTCGACTACTGGAAGAAGCCGGGCGACACGGGTTGCAACCCCAAGCCCATCGCAGGTAACGCTACCAACTCTTACAGTTTCTCGTCGAACCGCTTCATTGAGAAGGGCGACTACTTCCGCATCAAGGATATTACGCTGTCGTACCAGCTGCCGAAGGACATCCTCAACAAGGTGGGTCTGAAGGCTACCCGCATCTATGCCAGCGGTCTGAACGTCTATACCTTCCACGATGTCAACTTCTGGGATCCCGAGCGTGGTGTCGATGGTATGGGCTATGGTATCTATCCCGTCTCTAAGTCGTTCATCGTAGGTCTTGACCTGACGTTCTAAAGGTAAAATAGTTAAAAGGTAAAAAAGTAAAAGAGATATGAAAAAGACAATTATAGGACTGGCATTGATTGCCACCGCCGGCACGTTCACTGCTTGTAAGGGCTTCCTGGAGGAGGAGCCGCTGATGAAGCAGAGCAACGAGCTTACATTTGCCACATTTGACGGTCTGAACCAGGCTGGCGCTGCTCTTTATTCCAGACTGCAGAGCGACACATGGTACGACGGTCAGTTCATCCTCCAGTCGGAGCTGCGTGCTGGTAACGCCAAGAACCCGCTGTCAATCTCCGGTTCTGGACGTTATCGCATGGACACCCAGTGGAACTACAGCGAGAGCAACACCTCGTCGCTCTGGACTCACGCCTACTACACCATTTCGTGGGCCAATAACATTATCAACCATCTGGAGACTGCCGACAAGGGTGACGCTACCGATCAGGACATCAACAACCTGAAGGCCGAGGCTCTGTTCATGCGTGCCCTCTGCCATTTCGACCTGGTCATCACCTACGCCCAGCCGTACAAGTGCGGCACTGGCAATCCTGGTGTGCCCGTTATCCTGGTTACCGAGAACGGCCTGCCCGCACGTAACACCGTCGGCGAGGTCTACGACCAGGTGGTGAAAGACTTGCTCGAGGCCGAGAGCCTGATGAGCGACGATTATGCCCGCGCTGGTGTGGACGACGCTGCCGCTGCCTGCACGAAGCCTGCCATCCAGGCCCTGCTGTCTCGCGTGTACCTTTATATGGAGAACTGGCAGGGTGCTGCCGACTATGCCACGAAGGTCATCAACAGCGGCAAGTTCGCCCTGCAGTCTGGCGATGCCTACCTGAGCATGTTCTCTGCAGCTACCGCTCCTGCCGGCAGCGAGATCATCTTAGAGGTCTACGGTTCTAAGAAGAACGACTACTGGGATAACTCTGGTTGGGAGCACCTGCCTTACATCACCAGCTGGGGCGACGGTAACGACGGTTCCGGCGACGTGTGTGCCACAACCGACCTGATCAGCATGTACGAGGACGGCGACATCCGTCTGCAGCTGTTCATGAAGAACGAGAACGACAACCTCATCACGAAGTATGCAGGTAAGGCTGGTAGTGTTCCCCGCGAGACCAACGTTCCCATCCTGCGTCTCTCTGAGATGTATCTGAATCGCGCCGAGGCTATTTTGAACGGTGCTACCGTAAGTGGTGCCAGTGCGCGTGGCGACTTGGAAGCAATTGCTTCAAAGCGTGACGCTACCGTTCCAGGTCAGTTTAATGTGTTCGACGAGCGCCGCAAGGAGCTGATGTTCGAGGGTCACATCGTCTACGACTATGCACGCACCCAGAGAGCCCTTAACCGCACCGACTTCGACGGTACTGTCAACAAGGACATTCCCGCTGCTCCTGACTATCGTTGGGCTATGCCTATCCCCAAGCGTGAGATGGATGCCAACCCCAACATGACTCAGAACGAGGGATATTAATAATTGACAATTGATAATTGAAAATTGAAAATTAAGAGATTATGAAGATTTTTAAATTAACATACGGACTGATGGCTGCTTCGATGCTTATGCTGGCATCGTGCAACCTCAACGATTATCCAGAGTTCGACGATGCTGATGCATTCCTTGCATTCACAAGCAGCACAGCATCTATCGGTGAGGAAAGCGGCACGTTGGAAATTCCTGTTCTTTTAACATCAAAGTCAGGTATGACGGCTACTGCTGAAATTGAAGTTGTAGCTGATGAAGAAGGAACTGGTGCTATAGAGGGTACTGACTTTACCATTGAGAATAAGAGCTTGTCATTCTCTGGGTTGGAAGGTGCTACACAATTAATCAAGATTAATATCGTTGATAATGATTTCTTTGGTGGTAATAAGACGTTTACAATACGCCTTAAAGAGGGTGGAAACGTTAAACTGGGAGCTGCTAAGACTTGCAAGGTAACTATTCAGGACAATGAGCATCCTCTCGCATTTATCCTTGGTACTTATGGTGCTTCGGCAGATTCGTACTTCTCAAGCCGTGGTCACTTTGATTGGGATGTTACTATCAGTCGTGATGATAATGATATTAATAAGGTATGGATTGGCAACCTTGATCCTTACTTTGCTGTCAACGGATATAACACCTCGCGTGACTGCAACATATTCTATGGTGTTGTAAATGAAGACAAGACTCAGATTCTTGTACCTGTAGGACAGAAGCTTGGCTATGAGAATACTGAATTGGCTGCCTTTGTTGCTGCAGATCCAGATGAAGATGAGACAGAGGGTGATAACATTGTTATCGAAATTCATGATGGTGGTAATACTCTCGTCATTACAAATGCATGGGGTATTTATGATGATGGTTGGTGGAACTTGTTCCGCGGACCGATTACGCTGACAAAGAAATAAATAATGTTTAAAAAATAAAGATTATGAAGAAACTGATATATAGTTTAGCAATGGTTCTCGTTGGGTTGGCCAGCTGTACATCGTTCGACGACCCCACGACTGAGAACTACGGTGCTGCCCCTGGCATTGATATCAACATCACGCCCGGCGCACAGACCGACTCGGCCTTCACCGTTACGATTACTCCTCAGGCCGGGGCTCTCTATTATGCATACATCATCGACCAGAACGACGAGGCCGAGCATCTTGACTCAGCCACGCTCTACAAGGGTGGCTATGGCAATACCGTCGTGAAGGTTGCCGACCAGCCCACCACGACTATCACCATCAACGATGCTACCCCCAACACCACCTATCAGGTGTATGCTGTAGCCGGTAGCGACAAGGGTATCGTTGGCAACGTGGTGGTGAAGAGCATTACCACGACTGACAAGTTCCAGCCGGGTCCGAAGACCATCGGTCGCGATGCCGACAATGCTGCCCTGACGCTGAGCTTCAGCGAAGCCATCAAGCGTGGTGAAGGTGCCGTGACGGCTAAGTACTACAAGGAGTGGGACATCACGAACCCCGTCGACGTCCCTGCTGAGGACATCACCGTTGAGGTGAGTGGCAATGCTGCTACTTTTGCAGCCGCCAACATCCCTGCTGGTGCTTACCTCTGCTTCTCGTATGCAGCTGGAGCTTTCGTCGACAAGATTGGCAATCCCTGTGGTGCCCTGAGCAGTGGTCTGAACATGAACACTGGTAAGTTCACCGGTGCTTACGTGCATGTGACCAACAAGCCCTTCGACATTGCAGACGCTTACGTGGCTCCCACCAGCGGCACACCTGTTGGTGAATGGGAGGCTTTCAGAGGTACTGTTACCTTCCCTTATGACATCTTCCGCAACGACGAGACTGTAGAGAAGGGTGACGTGCAGGTTGTGTATGTCAATGATAACCGTGAGATAGCCTACAATCTGGAGGCTAACCAGTGGGCTGTTGAGGGCAACAAGCTCACCTTCGTACTGCCTGCAGAACCTGCTATTGGCGATTTCATTTTGTTCACCGTCAGTGAAGGTGCTGTGTCCGATGTATATGGTAACATCAATAATGAGTATGTTTCCGAGAACATCGAGTGGAAGTACGTTGGTTTTGTTCCTACCAAGGAGATGCTGATTGGCCCGTTCGAGGTCAACTATATTTCTTATTGGAGCGAGGACGGATCAGTTTCAAGCCTGGGTTCCATCAACATTGAAGAGAATACTGAGAAGGAGAATACGCTGACTATTAAGAACCTCTTCATTGAAGGTTCTGCCATCGAGGCAACCTACGACCTGGAGATGGGTAAGCTGATTATCGCTGACAATCAGGCACTTGGCAAGTATGTAGATGAAGACGGAGAATACACCGCCTACTTCTATACTGCCGACGGCGAAGATGCAGCCACATTTACCATCAACAAGGATGGCAGCTTGACCGGCGACGGTTTGTGGGGCATCTATGTTCTCAACGATACCAGTAAGGGTTGGATTGACGTTGCCGCAGCATCTCAGCTCGTTCCCATCAAGGCTGGTTCACGTAAGGCTGCTGCACGCGCAAAGTCTGTTAAGACAATGAAGCTGCACAAGGCCGCACGTACTCTGAAGAAGAACGTTCGCAAGTAATTAACCCTCTATAAAGTCCTCTTTCTGCTCTGCCCTGTGCAGGGAGAAAGGGGGCTTTTTGGCTTATATTATTTTAGAAAGGATGAAGAAGAAAAAGATTGTTTTGCTTATTGTAGCGCTGCTGCCTCTCGGCATGCAGGCAACTGAGGTCAGCAAGGAACGTGCCGCAGCTACAGCCAAGGCACTGATGGCCGACCGCGTGGACGGCTTCGAGGGCGAGGTGCAGTCGGTGAAGACCGTCTGGTACGAAGGGCAGAAGGCCTACCACGTGGTGCAGTTCGCACCTGCCGGCTGGATGCTCATCTCGGCCGACGACCAGTCGAGCCCCCTCATCGGCTACAGCCCCGACAGCGTGTTCCCCGAGGAGAAGGATATGCCCGAGAACATGCAGGGACAGATGAACTGGTACAGCGACCAGGTGGTGAACAACGCCCGCTATTCAGGGCCTCGCCACATCGGATGGGAGGAGGCTTCCCGTCCTGCTCAGGCTCGCCGCTATGCCAGTGCCGACAAGGTGGAGCCGCTGATCAAGGTGAACTGGAACCAGACGGGCAGCTATCAGAAATACTGTCCCAAGACCAACGACGGACAGGCCGTCGTGGGTTGCGTGGCTGTGGGCATGGCCCAGGCCATGAGTGTGGCCAAATGGCCCGACCGTCCGGTGGGTAACTTTGGTTATACGCACCCTACATACGGTTCCATCTACGTGGATTACGACGCTGAACCTGCCTACAACTGGAGTGCCATCCTGAGCGGTGCCAACAGCAAAGACGATGCGGCCCGCCTGCTTTATCATTGTGGCGTTTCTGTCAAGATGGACTATGGTGTCGATGGTTCAGGCACGCAGACATCTTATATTGCTGGTGCTTTGACCCGCAATTTCAAGTATCCGCAGTCAGTCAGGTACTATAGCCGCAGCGGCTGGAACGATGATGACTGGCGTGAGCTGATTATCACGGAGTTGAGTGAAGGACGCGCCGTGGCTTACAGCGGTAGCGACCCCAAGAAGCACTACGGACACTGCTTCAACCTCGACGGCTTCGACGGCTCATCGGGCTTCCATGTGAATTGGGGCTGGGGCGGTCATGGTAACGGCTATTTCCAGCTGAACGGACTGAAGGATCTTACGATGGATGCAGTTTATACCGATGGACAGGGCGTTATCGTAGGTGTTCGTCCGCCGTCCGAGAAGCCCAGCAACATCTACTTGTCGAGCAATACTGTAGCAGCTATGAAGCCTGCCGGTACGCCTGTTGGCAAAATCTCTGTGGAGAGCGAGGCCGAGAATCCCACCTACGAGTTCAAGGTGGTGGGCGAGTACAACGTCATCTTCCACACCCGCATGCCTGCTCCCTTCAAGGTAGAGGACGGCTACTTGGTGACCACCGAGGAGTTGTCGATGGAGGATGGTGCCAGCCGCAACATCGAGATTACGGCTACCAACACGCAGAACAAGGCTTCCGTGACCCGCCACTTCACTATCCACGTCACGGCTACTGATGGCATCAACCTGGTGGAGACCACCCCGACGATGGTTAATGAAGAGCACTACACCCTCTCCGGCATGCGTGTCAGCCGTGCCGACCGTAAGGGTATCAGCATCATCCGTCAGCGCATGAGCGACGGCAGCAGCAAGTGCATCAAAAGAACTGTTAATTGATTGTTGAGAATTATGAAAAAGCTGTTTTCATTCATCGTGTTGGCGTTTGTTGCCACCACGGCAGTTCATGCTCAGAAGTTTGAACCCAACACGAAGTGGCCTTACGTGTACGAGAACTTCACGCCTGGTACTATCTACTTCGAAGGCAACGAGAAGTCGTCGGCTGACCTGAACATCCACTTGTGGGGCAACGTGCTCCACTATGTCAAGGGCGACGGACGTATCTACCAGAGCGACGACAAAAAGGTAATCCGAGTGGAGATAGGAAGCGATGCCTATATCTTCAGCGACCACAAGCTGGTGCAAATCATCGCCAACGAAGGTACCAACCTGTTGGTGAAGCTGACGAAGGGCGACTTCGACGCCATGCGTTCCAGCGGCGGCGGTGCCTACGGCTCCAGCCTGAATTCGTCGGCCACCCGCGATTTGTCTTCCTTAGGCTTCGACCTCGGCGGCATGGACCACCCTGAGTTGGGCCTGATGCTGCAGGAGAAGAAGGAAGGCCGCGTGATACCTATCGTGGAACAGTACTTCTTCGTCATCGGCGGTCAGCAGGTAGAGGCAACGAAGAAGGGTGTCGAGAAGTTTGTTGGCGATGCCAAGGCCGACGCCCTCAAGACTTTCTTGAAGGAATACAAGATTAAGTGGAAGAAGGAGGACTCGCTGAAGCTATTGCTTCAGTTCCTCGGACAATAAGTCCTATGGGGTCTTGAGCCCCATAGGATTCATTTTAAACCATGACCCCAGAAGAACAACAAAAGCAAGATGAGCGCTTTATGCACTTGGCACTCGACGAGGCGCGGAAAGCCTACGACGAGGGCGAGATTCCCATCGGTGCCGTTATCGTGTGTAAAGACCGCATCGTTGCCCGTGCCCATAACCTGACGGAAACGCTCTGCGACGTTACCGCCCATGCCGAAATGCAGGCTATCACCGCTGCCGCCAATACGTTGGGTGGCAAATACCTGACCGACTGCACCCTCTACGTCACCGTCGAACCTTGCCCTATGTGTGCCGGAGCCTTAGGATGGTCACAGATTCCCCGCATTGTCTATGGCTGTCAAGACGAGAAGCGCGGCTATCGTGAGTACTCCCCCCGAGCCTTACATCCTAAGACCACCGTCACTTCCAGTGTCCTGGAGGACGAATGTCGGCAATTGATGCAGGACTTCTTCCGCAATAAACGATAAACGTGATATGACTTTATCCCCTAGAATCATGATGAATTACCAATTAAAAAGCCTACGTTTCCTCCTTAGGATGATGTTGACAGTTGCGGCTTTCGGACTGACGACAGCCTGCGAGGCCGCCATGCCCGTTATCACCATTACTACCGATACCACTCTTAATGCGCGGGAAAAGGTTGAGGCACACATGAAGACGGAGGGTTTCGACGGCCCTATTGGCATCAAGCTGCGCGGTAACAGCTCGTTGGGGTTCAATCAGAAGAAATACACCATCGAGACACGCGATGAAAAGGGTAGGGAGGTGGATGTAAATCTCCTGGGTATGCCAGCCCATAGCAAATGGGTATTGTTGGCCCCTTACAACGACATCTCGACCATGCGCGACCCGTTGGCCTTCCAGCTTTGGCGCGATATGGGGCACTGGGGACCGCGTACCGTGATGGTCGAACTGACGGTAGACGGCGAGTATCGTGGCATTTATATCCTTTGTGAAGCCATCAAGCGGGGAACTGACCGCGTGAACATTAGCAAGCTGAAGAAAAGCAGCACCCAGGGACGCGACTTGACAGGCGGTTACCTGCTGCGTATCGATACCTTCAACGAGGACGATGCCACCTTCACCTCGAAGTTGCCCGGCATCGGCGAGGGTATCATGTCGAGCGAAGTCATCTGGTCGTGCATCTATCCCAAGAAGAGTAAGCTGCAGCCCGAACAGCTGGCCTATATACAGAACTACGTCGACACGGTGGAACAGGTGATTCAGTCCGACGACTATGCCGACCCCCAGCGTGGCTATGCCCGTTATATCGATGTGCCCTCGTTTGTGGACTATTTCATTCACACGGAGCTGAGCCTCAATGCCGATGCCTATCGCCGTAGTGCCTACTTCTACAAGGAGAAACAGCAGGAGGACGGCAGCGGTGGAAAACTCTTTGCGGGTCCTGTATGGGACTATAACTATGCTTACGGCAACAGCAACCTGGCCAACGCCTCCAACATAGAGTCGTGGTGCTACGAGGGTGGCAGTAATAATCCGACACCAGCCCTGTGGCAGCGGCTGTTGCAGGACCCGGCCTTCCGCAAGGCTGTGAAGCAGCGCTATGAACAGTTACGCAAGGGTCTGCTTAGCCTTGACAACCTTTATGCCTACATCGACCGTCATGCGCAGTTGGTAAGCAATGCTACGGAGCATCATTTCCAGACTTACCCTGAACTCTTGGTTAATGAGGAGCAGAAAAAGCAGTTTGAGGAACAGCGGAAGAACAGCCCGCAGGGCGGTTTTCCGTTTGGCGGTGGTTTCCCACCGATGGGCGGTGGTTTCCCGCCGGATGGTGCCATGCCTGATTTCCAGCAGTTCTCCATGGTCAATATGTTTGCAGCCTATCGTGTCTGCAGCTATGACGAGGAAGTTGCCGTGTTGAAGCAGTGGCTGGCAGACCGCCTTGCCTTCCTTGACCGCAATATTGCCCGCTTCGACAAGGACTGGCAGCCTCGCATCCAACCGCTGATTGAGAAAAAGATGCAGTTCCCTGGAGGTTTCCCGGGTGGAGGTTTCCCGGGTGGAGGTTTCCCGGGTGGAGGTTTCCCTGGTGGAGGTTTTCCTGGAGGCTTCCCGCCGGGCGGTGGCTTTATGAAATAAAAGCATGAACTGGCATATTGAACATATTGACGAGACGGAGTCCACGAACCTGTGGCTAAAAGAGCGGGGGGGCGAAGAGAATATGGTGGTCGTTGCCGATTACCAGACAGCTGGACGTGGATGTGGGACTAACACTTGGGAATCGGAACGGGGCAAGAACCTGACGTTCTCGGTGCTGCTGCATCCTGCGGATATCCCTGCCAAGCAACAGTTCCGGATCTCGCAAATGGTCAGTGTGGCGCTTTGTCAGCTGCTGGAGCAATATGTTAGCGATGTCAGTATTAAGTGGCCAAACGATATCTATGTAGGCGAAAGGAAGATCTGCGGGATGCTGATTGAGAACCGTTTGCAGGGCAGCGTCATCCGCGATTGTATCATAGGCATTGGCCTGAATGTCAACCAACGGGAGTTCCATAGCGATGCGCCCAACCCCGTATCGCTCTGTCAGCTGGTAGGCCATGAGCTTGATCGCGAGGAACTGCTACACGACTTCCTCCGTCGATTGGAAAGTGTTTCTCAGCATGAAACGCTCAGTTCCGACTACGAGAACAGACTGTTCCGCCGCAGGAAACTGGTAGAATATGCTGACAAGACTGGTGTTTTCAAGGCATCATTACAGCGGGTATTGCCCGACGGACGCCTGATGTTGCGGGATGAAAAGAACCAGGAGAGAACCTATGCCTTTAAGGAGGTCAGGTTCGTCCTGTAAATTCATAAATGAACAAATAGTTAATAGTAAATCGTAAAATAGTAAATGCTATGAGGTTTAAAAGAATTCTATTGAAGCTCTCGGGCGAGAGCCTGATGGGAAAGCAAGGCTACGGCATCGACCCGGAGCGCCTGAGTGATTATGCAAAGCAGATCAAGGAGGTCAGCGAGATGGGGGTGCAGATAGGCATCGTCATCGGCGGCGGCAACATCTTCCGCGGACTAAGTGGCTCACAGAAGGGCTTCGACCGCGTGAAGGGCGACCAGATGGGCATGTGCGCCACCGTCATCAACTCGTTGGCACTCTCGTCGGCACTCGGTGCCGTGGGCGTGAAGAACAAGGTGCTGACGGCCATCCGCATGGAGCCTATCGGCGAGTTCTACACCAAGTGGAAGGCCATCGAGGCCATGGAGCAGGGCTATGTCTGCATCTTCTCGGCCGGCACGGGTTCTCCCTACTTCACGACCGACACGGGCAGCAGCTTGCGCGGCATCGAGATTGAGGCCGATGTGATGCTGAAAGGTACGCGTGTGGACGGTGTCTATACCGCCGACCCCGAGAAGGACCCGACGGCTACGAAGTTCGACGCGATTACCTACAAGGAAGTGCTGGCCCGCGGCTTGAAGGTGATGGACCTGACCGCCATCTGCATGTGTCAGGACAACAACCTACCCATCTATGTCTTCAACATGGATGTCGTGGGAAATCTAAAGAAGGTGATGGACGGCGAGGAGATAGGAACGCTGGTGCATAATTAATAATTGATAATTGACAATTGATAATTGACAATTACGAGCTGTACTCAATTGTCAATTATCAATTGTCAATTTCAGTAAACTCAACGTATTCCCCTTCGTTGTCGTCGAAAATCTTGCGGTCGGCCTTTTTGTCGGCGCGGTCGTCGATAATCGTTACACCACTGCCTGTCTCCACCGTGCGACGGGTAGTGGTTTCCTTTTTGGGCTCTTCCTGCTTTGGCTTCTGTTCTTCGGCACTCTTGAAGTAGTCGTCCTTGAACTTGGGGGTGTCGTCCTCGCGATAGTTCTTGATGGAGGTACGCTTGAAGTAGGCATCCTCCTCGGCCATCTTGCGGGCAGCACGCTCCTCGGCAGCCTTTTTCAGTACCTTCTTGAATTCACGCACTTTCTCATGAAACCAGATGGCCAGTACGATGGCGATGAATAGTATGACACATAGGATAATTGTCAGGATGCTTTTCATAAAGAGTGTTGATTTAGGATCGATGAGTGTTTGTGATGACGGAGAGTAGTACGTACCAGGCGATGATGACGGAAATGCCGCTGATGCCGAGCAGCCAGAGCAGGGGGATGCACGTCAGTATGAATATGTATTTGACTTCGTTGCCCTTCCAGCCCCACGTCTT
>JAEEGI010007545.1_pt1 | contig 24340 bp, 21 predicted proteins | sample 8958751 | NCBI WGS metagenome assembly JAEEGI01 (sample SAMN16246545, study PRJNA631951) | gut metagenome | biome: gut microbiome; feature: rumen; material: KS-attached | host: Bos | place: Iran: Karaj | collected 2018-10
TCGCCTTCTCTCCCCAGGCCATCGTCAACGGTTTCGCCACCCTGCATTTCGGAGGATTCCGGACTGTCTGGCACACGGCATACGTCAGCCGCATGTATCTGGACAATACGGGCAACGCGGACCGTTCCCTGCCCGCCTACACCCTCTCCGAAGTCTCCGTCGGCTATACCCTGACACCGAAGCGCTTCATCCGCGAACTGGATTTCGGCGTGGACTGCAGCAACGTCTTCTCCGCCCGCGTGGCGCAGAGCGGCTGGGTCTACAGCGCCATCTCGGAATCCTCCGGCTACCCCGACTCGAACCGCTACTACCAGCTCGGCTTCGTGCCCGTCGCGCCCCTCTCCCTTATCGGGCACATAACCCTGCGCTTCTAGGGGATGGACACGCTGCGCCTTCTGGATATCCTGGGCTTTGTCGTCGGCCTGGTCTATCTCTGGCTCGAATACAAGGCCAGTATCTGGCTGTGGCTTGCCAGCATCGTGATGCCGGCCATAGACCTGTTCCTTTATTATAAAGCAGGGCTATATGCGGACTTCGGTATGGCGATCTATTATGTCCTGGCCGGTGTCTACGGCTTCCTGGCATGGAAATTCTTCAAGCCGGCCGTGGACGGAGGCCCGAAACCGACAGAGCGGCCGGTCACCCATTTCAGACGCAAGCAGATCCTGCCGGCATTGGTGGCGGGACTGCTGCTCTGGTGGGGTATCTGGTGGATTTTGGTGACCTTCACCAATTCGACGGTGCCCGTCGCAGACGCATTCACCACTGCGCTGAGCATCGTCGCGCTCTGGGCTCTGGCGCAGAAATATGCCGAACAATGGCTGCTCTGGCTGGCGGTCGACTTAGTCTGCTGCGTGTTGTACGTCCGCAAAGGCATCCCCTTCAAGGCGGCCATCTACGGCTTATATACCGTCATCGCCGTATTCGGTTACCGGAAATGGATCAAGATGATCCCGGAAGCCTGATCAGTCGTCGGTCTCGCCCATGATGATGACGAGACGGTCACCGACCTCGAGCGGCATGCTCCCGTGCGGGACCAGGTATTTGTCGCCCCTGCGCACCATCATCACGCGGATGCCGTGAGGCAGACTCAGATCCCGCAGCGTCGCGCCTCTTTCCAAGTCCTCTTCCGTCACGGTATGGTCGCGGAGCATGCCCATCTCTTCCGGGACTTCCATCCCGAAGGTCTCAGCCTGCGGATCCGCATCATAACTCAACTTGAGCATCTTGGCCACCGGCCCCAGTGTCGAGCCCTGCAGCAGCAAAGAGAACAGCGTGATCAGAAAGACGATGTTGAACATGTCCGTGGCGCCCTCCAGGCCCACGACGACAGGATAAAGCGAAAAAAGGATGGGGCCCGCTCCTTTCAATCCGACCCAGGAGGTGAATAATTTCGCCTTGAAAGGTAACTTCTTGAACGGCAGCAAACTGAGGAACACGCCGGCCGGCCGTGCCACCAGCATCATGAAGAGTCCGATCAACAGGGCCGGAACGAGTACCGAGAGCATGTGGGACGGACGAGCCAGCAAGCCCAGCATGAGGAACATCACCAGCTGCATCAGCCAGGTCATCCCCTCAAAGAAATTGAGGACATCCCGCTTCCGGGGGATACGCGCCCGGTTGCCGATGATGACGGCCGCGACATAGATCGCAAGCAGCCCGTTGCCCCGAAGCAGGAAAGCCAGGCCGTTGGAGAAGAAACCGATGCTGAGGATAAACACCGAATAGATTGCGCTGCCAGGCAGGCGAAGCCGGTCGAGGACCCACTTGGAAAGGAGGCCGACGGCCACACCGACGGCGAATCCCACCGCCAGTTGGAGCACGAAAAGACCGATTCCGGTCAACACCTGCATCCCGACGCCCATCTGCTTGACGGAAATCAGCAATTGGGCCAGGATCAAGGTGAGCGTATAGGCCATGGGGTCGTTACTACCGGACTCCAGCTCCAACATCGGTCCCAGATGCTCACGCAGGTTCAGACGCTTGCCATGAAGGACCGAGAAAACGGACGCGGAATCCGTGGGCGACATGACGGCTGCCATCAGGAAACAGCCCAGGACCGGCAATCCGAACCGGCTGCCGAAAGCAAGTGCGATAAAGGTCCCTGTGAAAAGAACGGTCAGGATCACTCCCACGGTGGACAGCATCACACCCCTCCAGAGGACGGGCTTCGTTTCCGAAGCGGAAGTCTCCAGACCCGCGGTGAAAAGGATGATGGTCATCGCGAAGTGTCCGATGGACTCGGCCCACTTGTAGTTGTCAAAGTGCACGCCGATGCCATCGGCGCCGGCGAGCATCCCCAGCAGCAGGAAAAGCAACAGGGAGGGCACGCCGAACCGCGTCCAGACCTTCGAGACCAGGATGGAGATGAAGATCAGGATCGACCCCAGCAGGAGAAGATTCTCGGACAGGAGGTTGACCGAAAAGATGGAAAGCGGAATCATTGAATCTCAAAGAGGTTCAGGAATCCGGTCATCATGAAGACACTGCGGATATCGTCAATGATGTCCTTGACGATCACCCTTCCGCCTTTTTCGGAAGCGGCCTTGCGCAGGGACAGGAAAATCCGAAGGCCGGAACTGGAAATGTATGACAGTTCCTTACAGTCCAGGATGATGGTTCGGGAGGCATCTTCCGTCAGTTCCTCCATACGGGGGGCGATTTCCTGAGCCGCGGGAGTATCGAGGCGGCCGGAAAAGCGCACAGTCACTTCATCTTTGTTGCGTGAAACATTGACTTCCATATTCAAATCTTTTTTGTTATTGTCAATATATTCCGATCCTCTTTCCGCTCATAGCGGACCGTGTCCATGATACTGCGGATCAGGTGGATACCGAGGCCTCCGATCTTGCGTCCGGCTAAGTCCGCATGGATGTCGACCTCTCCGCGTTTGGTCGGGTCGAACGGCTTCCCGCTGTCGGAGATGACGAAGGAAAGCTCGTCTCCGGCAAGGAGCGCGTCAATGTCCACCGTCCCGTCCGTTCCGGCCGGGTAAGCATACAGGATCACATTGGTAACGGCCTCCTCGAGGGCCAGGTTAAGGCTGGGACAGAGCTCCGGGCTGATCCCGGCCTCGGCGGCAAGATCCTTGACGAAGCCATGTAGGAGAGAGATTTGCTTAATGTCGTTGTGCAGGGTCAGGTGACGGGGTTTACTATCCACACCGCCCAGGTAATGGATGAAAAGCATCGTAAGATCATCACTTCGAGGAGCGTCACCCACAAAAAGGGAAACATGCTGCTCGATATTATCCAAATGCGCCTCGGCGCTCTTCCTTCCGCGAAGGGCTTCGTCCATTCTCGCTTCGCCGAACTGCTCATGGGAAGCATTTTCCGCTTCTGTGAGACCGTCCGTATACAAGAAGATGGCGTCATCGCGACCTAAAAGGACTTCCTGCTCAGCATAAGACATCCCCTTCTGGATGCCGAGGGGTAAGTTGGGTACGACCGGCAAAGCCTGGATGGCGTCGGTCAGGATCCTCGGTGGATTGTGCCCGGCGTTGCAGAAGCGGAGATGGCCGGAAGAAAGATCCATCACTCCGCAGAAGAAGGTGACGAACATGTCGTTGTCATTCATCGCAGAGAGATTGTCATTCATCAAGGTGACGATATGCCCGGGACTGTTCTCACGGGCCGCGATGTTCCGGAAGGTGGTACGGGTCACGGCCATCACCAGGGCGGCCGGGACGCCTTTCCCGCTTACATCACCGATACAGAAGAACAACTTGCCGTCACGGATAAAGAAGTCATACAGGTCTCCACCCACCTCCTTGGCAGGGATGATGGCGGCAGCCAGATCGAGGTCGTTCCGGTCAGGGAAAGGAGGGAAGGTCTTGGGCACCATGGACATCTGGATATTCTGGGCGATATGCAACTCCCCTTCCATCCTTTTCTTCCTCTCATTAAGTTCGTTATACCGGTTCTGGTTCCGGATGAAGGACCGGAGGATCAGGACGACCATCGCCAGGCCAAGGAGTTGGAGAAGCCGGACCAGCCAGCCGATCCGTCGCATGCCGCCATAGATATCCTTATCGGGGACCAGGATGCACATCGACCATCCGGTCTTTTCCACAGGGGCATAATACAGATAGCAGACTTCGCCCCTGAAATACACCGGCATATTGCCGGAGCGGCCGTTGAGCATGGCATCATACACTTTCCTGAAGCTGACGCTGTCTTTCATCTGGGAGATGATCTCATCGACCGTCTTGACCATGATCAACTCTTCCTGCGGACTGACCATGAACCGGCCCTGGCGGCTGATCAGGACATTGATGGCGTTGGGATAGACTTTCCCGGATGTCACGAGATCCGTGAGCCAGTCCAGGGATATGTCTGACGTGAGGATGGCAGCGGTTTTCCCCCGGGAATCCTTGATCGGGAGCGAAAAAGTCGTCATCAGCATTTCGCCGCCACCTGTATCGACGTAAGGTTCAGACCAATAACCGTCTTCTCTGTCAATCGCTTTAGTGAACCATTCCTTCGAAGGGTAGTCATACTCTTTCGTAGCCAGGGAACGGAACGACAGGCTGTCTCCAGACTGATAGAAATAGGGCGCATACAGATAATGGCCGCGCAAGAAGCCGGGAACAAGGGCCAGGGTGGAACCGACCACGACGTCATTCTCTTCCACGATACGGCGGCTGACCGAAGGCAGGCTGTCGACGCGGTTTTCCAGGGACCAGCGTGCGATCCAGACGTTATTCCGGACAGCCATCTCAGCCTGGTCGATCACGTCCAGGATCTGGTCCCGGGTCATATTCAGATGACTGTCCGCCCTCCTGGATGCCTCCTCTTGCAACCCTTTCTGCATGTAATAGGACTGGATAAGGGACGTGGCGGCCAAAGTGAGGGCTGCCACCAGAACCAGCAGCAGACCGGTACGGGCGGACTGCCTGACGATGTATTTACCTGAGGAGCTGCTGTGTTTCATAAGATGGGTTTCAAAGCGTCAAGGAAAACGGGAGGGATGCTGCCCTGGTCCCTTTCGATGATCAGAGACTTGAGTCCGGCAAAGGGACGGATCTGCTCTTCGATTTCATCCAGCGTACGTTCCGGACCGAAATAGGAGGCTGCGAAATGACGCCAGAATGAGATGGCGAGGGACTTGGACATGTGGAAGGTCTCCTGGATAAAAGGCTCGGGGCTGAGATTGCAGCACAGATAAACCATTCCCAGGTCAAAGAGAGGATTCCCGTAGCAGAAGTCACCCAGGTCGATGAAATAGCGTTTTTCCCCTGCGAAGATGGCATTGCTGAACTGGAGGTCACCGTGGATGGCCGTATCCGTATCGGGAGTGTCGTAAATGAAACTGAGGATACTGTCTTTCTGGGAAGGTGTGAAGGAATTGCTCGCCACCAACAGGCGGGAATAGCGTTCCTTGACATTCTCAAACTGCATCGTATCCACATGGGTCGCATGCAGGCGAAGGCACATTCCGGCGAATTCAGCGGCATATTGCCCGACTTTTTCCGGATGGTCGGCCGTGGCGCGGGAAAAAGATTTCTTGCCTGCTATACGGCTGAACCGGATCCCGTAGCGTCCGTCCTCCGTGACGACATAATCCCCCGGCTCCGGAGTCGGAATGCCCGCCTCGTACACCTTGCGCGAGAGGATCATCTCATCCAGAGGCTGGCGGATCTTGCCGGGGAAATAGAGTTTCAGCATCACCGAAGGATCGCTCCGATGGTCATAGCTCTCCCCGTTGGCACCGCCACCGGACAGGACATAATCATCCAGGGATATCGGGATCGCTTCCATGGTTACTGGTTCATAAACGGCAAGTCACGGGTCTGTTCCTCGAGGAAACGGGCCATCCCCTCATTGCTGTCCGAAGGTCCGTGGAGGGTATCCAGCATCATTTTCAATCCTGCGCGGCCCCAGCCCTTTTTCAGGATGAAGGCGGTGCAGAGATTCTGAGGTCCGACCGAAGACGCAAGGATATCGATATCCGTCAGCGCCATCTGGAAACAAGCGATCTGATAGGCCGCATCGAAATATTCGCGCACGATGCGGTCTATGTCACCGAGCGTGCGGCAGCCCATCCCCTTGAACAGGGTCAGGAATCCGGCAAGGCTGACCTCCTGGATTTCAGCCTGATTGAGCGACGCGATCTTGCGGTTGAGTGCATCGAAAGGCCTGATTGCCAGATAACTACGGAATGAATCCCCATCCAGCGCCACCTCATCCAGGTTGCCGGAAGACACCAGTCCCTGAACCCGGCGCCGATAGTCGGCCAGCTCGATGCGGATACGGCTGAACTCGTCATCCACCAGTTCCAGGATGCCCGCCAGGCGACTGAGACTCCTCCTGTATGCGCTGGGGATGTCCACGCCGCTCTTGTAGCCGGTATCGTGGTTCATGTTGGCCCAGGCATGCTGAAGGACGGTGCGCATCTGCACCTCGAAACGGACTTTGTTGAACTCCGGATAATCAGGGTCGGTGAGGAGGGATTCCGGGACACGGCAGATATAATGCAGGGACAGATAGCCGAAACTGTCGATCTCATGCGCCTTGCGCTTATCCACCGAATTCTCCCAATCTATCTCGAAAAGACGCTCCAAGACGGAGGCTATCCTGTCGACATCGTCAACGTAGAAGGTTATGACACGCAGGCCGAGGATGTCGGTAACGTCGTAGATATCACTGTATTTACTCCCTTTTTCGCCCAGTTTCCCGGCCAGGGAGGATTCCGTCTTGATACGGTACTCGATCGCGGCGACGATGATACCCGCGTCCGCGAGGAAGGCGCGTAAGTGCTGCGGGATCAACTCCGCCATCCGCTTATAGACCGGAAGGAGTTGATGGTATTGCCCGAGCAATGACTCAGCGTGCGGGTCTGTGATCGTTTTCGCCGTTCCCATGATTGGATGTCTTATTATTTCATCGCCTTGACGCGGGCGAGGAAGTCACGGACATGCTGGGTGTATTCCACCGGATGGTCCTTGTAGGCCATCGCGTGCTCGGAGCCGGGAGCGACCCACATTTCCTTATAACCCTTCACCTTGGCATCGTAGTTCTTCTGCAAGTGCTCGAAAGGCACGAAATCATCCTTGTCACCGTGGATGAAGAGCATCGGACGCTCGCATTTCGCCAGTTGGTCTACCGAAGACGCCTCCTTGAATCCCCAGCCGTACTTGCGTTTGCAGACGGCACTCGCACTGTTCAGGACCGGGAACGGCGGCAGATGGAAGGAGTCTTTCAGATTGTGGGCGAACTGGTCCCACACGGAAGAATAACCGCAATCCTCGACGAAAGCGCGATAGTACTCGGGAAGGTCGTCGCCGCTCAGCATCATCGTCGTAGCGGCGCCCATGGAGACACCATGGACGACCATGAAATCATCACCCCAGATCTCGTGCGCCATGTCACCGAAACGGCGGACATCCAAACGGTCCAGCCAGCCCATCTGCACGGCGCGGCCTTCAGACTCTCCGTGGTAATGAAGGTCGGGAACCATCACATTGTAATTGAGGTCATCCCGATACATGCGGACCAGGTTGAGGAAACAGATGTGGTTATCGGTATAGCCATGTACCACGACGGCGGTACCCTGGGCCTTGGCGGGATTCGCGGCAGGCGCAAAAACGGCGTGAAGCTTGTATCCGCCCTCGCCGATCAGCGTGGTGTCGCGGAAAACGCCGGCCTGGTGCAAGCTGTCATACCAGTTGATGATGCCCGGATAGCGGGACTCGGTCTTGGTGCGGTCTCCGGCAAAATCATTGCCGTGCTCTTCGGGCAGAAGGGCATATTTGCACATATAATTGCCGACGACACAGCTGTTCAGGGACAGGACGGCCACCAGGATGAAGAAAACTTTTTTCATATAGTTGTAGCTTTGGTTATTATTATTTCGCAAAACTACGAAAAAAAAGAAGAACGGACAAAGGGAGAAATGTCTATATTTGTACTATTAATTTTTAACGCATGCAGATCAACTGGCAGAACGTCCTCTCCAGACTTAGAAAAATCGTCAGGATCGAAGGAGACATGGACACCGTCGCAGCCAGCGACCGGATCCGCTCCGCCATCCCCTTCCGCGGGCCCAATGTGTGGATCTTAGCCTGCTCGATCGTCATCGCCTCGGCGGGCCTGAGCATCAACTCCACGGCCGTCATCATCGGCGCCATGCTCATCTCTCCCCTGATGGGTCCGATCATCGGCGTCGGCCTGTCGCTCGGGACCGGAGATGCCAGGTTGTTGAAGTTCTCGGCTACGAACCTGCTCGTGATGGTCGTCGTATCACTGATCTTTTCCACACTGTTTTATGTCATCTCCCCGCTGGAACCCGTCACCCCGACGGAGCTGAACGCCCGCACGACGCCGACCATCTATGACGTGCTGATCGCCCTGTTCGGCGGTTTCGCCGGTATCTTGGAGAACAGCCGGAAAGAAAGGGGCACCGTCCTGTCCGGCGTAGCCATCGCCACAGCTTTGATGCCGCCGCTCTGCACAGCCGGTTACGGGCTTTCGCACTTGAGCTGGCGCTACTTCTCCGGTGCGATGTTCCTCTTCATCATCAACGGCGTCTTCATCATCCTGGCCACCTACCTGACTGTCAAATACCTGCATTTCGAATCCGTCGGAGAACTAGACCGGCTCAACTCGCGCAGGGGAAAGCGCATCACTTCCGGTATCCTGGCGGTCATCCTGATCCCCAGCTTGATCGCCGCCTTCCAGATGGTCCGCGAGAACAATTTCGAGCGGCGTGTCAACCACTTCGTCGCCAATCACACAATCCTCGAAGGATCCTATATCTACGACCATAAAGTCGGGCCGAAACGGACCGTCACAATCTCCGTTGCCGGCGAACCGCTGTCAGACGAAGCCTGGGTCTCCTTCTGGGATGACGCCCGCAAGGCCGGGCTGAAGAAAGAGCAGATCACCCTCCGGCAAAACACCCACTCGATGACAAAGGACCAGATCCTGCTGCTGATCCATGACCTGCATGGCGAGACGGACCTGGCCCTCAAGGAAAAAGACGAGACGATCGGCGTCCTTACACGTAGACTCGACTCCCTGAACCGTCAGCAAGACAGCCTGACCGCGAAGATGAATATAATCCTCGAGGCGCAAGCCCTCATGCAAGCCGCCGATTCGGCAAAGACGGCAGATACGCAACCGACTGAACAACCCTGAATATGACCGACCAACCCCATACTCCGCTCCCGGACCTGGAAGAACTCCGCAAGGAAATCCAGACCACGGACAAAGAGATCGCCTCCCTGTTTGAAAAAAGGATGCATCTCTCCGAGGGTGTCATCCGCAACAAAATGGCCAAAGGCCTGCCCATCTTCGACCCCGAGCGCGAAAAACGCCTGCTGGACAGCAACTTACACTATGTCGACGACCCCGTCCTGAAAGAGTACTATGTCCTGTTTCAGAAAAACATGACGGACCTGTCAAAGGCCTATCAGAGTCGCTTGATGAAAGGGATGAAGGTTGCGTACTGCGGGCTTCCGGGCGCATTCGCCCAAATCGCGGTCGGGCATCTGTTCCCGGATGCTGAGCAGCTCCCCTTCCCCGATTTCGAGAGTGCCTATAAAGCCTGCGAAAACGGGCAGGCGGATGTCGCCGTGCTTCCGGTAGAGAACAGCTATTCCGGCGAAGTCGGCAGCGTGATCGACCTGGTCTTTGAAGGAAGCCTCTATATCAACATGATGCTGGAGCTGGGCGTGACCCAGAATCTGCTGGGCGTCAAAGGGGCCTTGAAAGAAGACATCAAAACCGTCGTCAGCCATCCCCAGGCCCTTTCCCAATGCGCGGAATTCATCCATGCGATGGGATACGAAGTGCAAGAATACGAGAACACCGCCCTTGCGGCGAAATACGTGGCAGACAAAGCGGACAAGTCCCTGGCCGCCATCGGCTCCCTGGATAATGCCAAACGCTATGGGCTTGAAATCCTCGAAGCCAACATCAACAACGCAACGACCAATACGACCCGGTTCGCGGCCCTGTCCCGAGTGCGCAACGAGCCGTCCAAGGATGCCTTGGATGAATTTTTCATCCTTGTTTTCACGGTGAAGAATGAAGCCGGCGCCCTGGCCAAGGTGCTCAACATCATCGGTGCCCACGGTTTCAACATGACCAATCTCCGCAGCCGGCCGGTGAAAAAAGGGCTCTGGAACCATTTCTTCTATGCCGAACTGGAAGGAAATGCTTACTCCGGGAACGGACGGGAGTTGCTTACCCAACTGAAAACCGTGTGCAGCCAGCTCAAGCTGGTCGGCACCTACAAACGCCTGTAGCCCATGACGCTTCCGTGTCTCACTTCCCAAGGCAGCTATGACATCGTCATCGGACGCGGTGTCCTGCACCGCGCGGGATCACTGCTGGACCTGGACCGCAAAGTACTGGTCGTAACGGATGACGGAGTCCCCGCCCAATACGCCGAAACCGTCCTCCACGCATGCCGGGAAGGTTGGCGTTTCGTCCTCCCGCAAGGCGAAGCCAGCAAGAACCTCGAAAACTGGCAGGCCTTGCTGACGGCCATGCTCGAACACGGATTCACCCGCGATGACGCCGTCGTGGCGGTAGGCGGAGGCATGGTAGGCGACCTGGCTGGTTTCGCCGCAGCCAGTTACATGCGCGGCATCGCGTTCTATAACATCCCCACCACCCTGCTTTCGCAGCTGGATTCCTCCATCGGAGGCAAGACGGGGGTCGATTTCGCCGGCGTAAAGAATGTCGTCGGGGCATTCTATCAGCCGGACAGCGTGCTGGTCGATCCGGATTGCCTCAAGACGCTGAGCCAACGACAGTTGCATGAAGGGCTGGCCGAAGGGATCAAGATGGCCGCGACCTGCGATGCAGACCTGTTCCGGCTCATCGCCACGACTGACGACCTGGAGCGTGACCTGGAAAAGATTATCGAGGGCGGCTTGCGCATCAAGCGGGATGTCGTACAGGCCGATACGGCCGAGAAAGGATTGCGGCGCGTGCTGAACTTCGGCCATACCGTCGGCCATGCCATCGAGGCGGCTTCCGGCGGGACCCTGTTCCACGGGGAATGCGTGGCCGCCGGGATGATGTATTTCTGTTCGGATGAAGTCCGCGCAGAATTGAAGCCCGTCTTGGAAAAATATGGTTTGCCTGTCGCCGATCCCTTCGACCCGGACACCCTCCTCGCCTATGTCCTGCATGACAAGAAGATGGGTGACGGAGGCGAAATCACCTGCGTCCAGGTCGACAAGGTCGGACAATACTCCTTCCGCCGGCTGAGTGCCGCGGCGATACGGGAGCTCATCCAAAAATACAAATGCTTATGAAGAACAGCCTGGGTACCAGCGTCATACTGACCCTTTTCGGAGAGTCACACGGGAGTGAAATCGGTGCCGTCCTGGACGGATTCGCCCCGGGGATTCCGGTGGACGAAGCCTTCATCGCAGCGCAGCTGGCCAAGCGCAGGCCGCAGGGGCGCACGGACACTGCCCGGCGCGAGCCGGACGCCTTCCGCATCGTCAGCGGCGTCTTCAACGGACGGACGACCGGTGCTCCGATCTGCATCCTGATTCCCAACAGCGATACGCGGAGTGCCGACTATGAAAAGAGTCTCGGACTCCCCCGGCCTTCCCACGCCGACTATGTCGCGCATGTGAAATATGCCGGCTATGAGGACTGGCGCGGCGGCGGCCACTTCAGCGGCCGCATCACGGCGGCCCTGGTCGCCGTGGGCGCGATCGCGCTCGCCGCGCTCCGATCCAAGGGCATCCGTATCGGCACCCATATCCTCCGCTGCGGAGACGTCCGGGATGCGGAGTTCAACGACCTGGAGCATGAGATGGAGATCCTGGAATCCAAAGACTTCCCCGTCATCAGTCCCGTCGAAGAGGCGATGACGGAGCAGATCCTTGCGGCCCGGGAGCAAGGCGACTCCATCGGCGGCATCATCCAGACGGCCGTCACCGGCCTCGAAGCCGGCATCGGAGAGCCCTGGTTCTCCTCTTTGGAAGGAGTTTTGGCCAACGCCCTGTTCTCCGTCGGGGGCATCAAAGGCATCGAATTCGGCAGCGGATTCGGCTTCGCAGACCTGCGCGGCTCGCAGGCAAACGATTCTTTCTTCCTGGAAGACAAGCAGATACGGACAAAGACCAACCACAATGGCGGCATCAATGGAGGCATCTCCAACGGCATGCCCGTGGTCTTCAATTGCGCTGTCAAACCCACACCCTCCATTTCCCAACCTCAGCAAACCGTCAATCTGCTGACAGGCGAGGAGGCGACCCTCCAACTTACCGGACGCCACGATCCGGCTATCATCCGCCGCATCTGCCCGGTCGTGACAAGCCTCGTAGGTATCGTCCTTTGTGACCAACTGGCCCTGCGCCACGGAACGGACTGGCTCAGATGATGGAATTCGGGCTCATAGGCGAACATCTCGGACACAGTTTCTCGAAGGAAATCCACGGGAAACTCTCCGACCGACCCTACGAGCTCCGGGAGATACCCCGTGACGGACTGGCCAAATTCCTGACCGGCAGAGAGTTCAGAGGCATCAACGTAACCATCCCTTACAAAGAAGCGGTCATCCCCGGGCTGGACTTCGTCTCCCCGGAGGCCCGCAAGATCGGAGCCGTCAACACCATTGTCAACCGAGACGGACGGCTTTACGGATACAATACCGACTATTTCGGATTCAGTGCCCTGGTCGACAAGCTCGGCATCGACTTCAAAGGCCGCCGTATCCTGATCCTGGGAGCCGGCGGTGCGGCCAAAACCGTCGCTGCCGTGGCGGAAGACAGGAGCGCAGCCTCTGTCACGCATGCCGTCCGCAGCCCCAAGGCACCCGGTCAGATCCCTCTCTCCGCCATTGGCCCCGAAGCCCCGTTCGACCTCGTCGTCAACTGCACCCCGGCCGGGATGTTCCCGCATGAAGATGAGCGCATCATCGACCTGCAAGCGTTCCATCAGCTGAAAGGCGCCATCGACCTGATATATAATCCACTGCGCACGGACTTTATCCTTCAGGCCCAAGAAATGGGCGTCCCTGCCGAAGGCGGCCTCTTCATGCTCATCGCCCAGGCAGTGAAAGCCCGTGAATACTTCGACGGAGTTCCCTGCCAGGCCGGGGATGGTCTCTACGAAGACCTCCTCAAAGCCAAGCGGAACATCGTCCTCATCGGGATGCCCGCCTCCGGCAAAAGTACCCTCGGGCGTGCGCTTTCCGAACGGACGGGCCGGACTTTTGCCGACACTGACGAGTGGATCGTCAGGAAAGCCGGGAAATCCATACCGCAGATCTTTGCCGACGAAGGGGAAAGCGCCTTCCGTGCCATAGAGTCGGAAGTCATCCGGGATCTTTCAACCCGGAACGGACTCATCCTCGCCACCGGAGGCGGTGCGGTCCTTGACCCGCAGAATGTCCGACGGCTCAAACGCAACGGAATCCTATGTTTCATCAGCCGGGACCTGGATCGTCTCTCCCCTACGGCGGACCGTCCGCTCTCTTCCGACCGGGCGGCGATGCAAGCCCTGTTTGAAAGGAGAAAAGATGCTTATAAGCTTGCCACCGAACTCGTCATCGACAATAACGGCACGCTGGAAGAAACACTCAAGCAATTTGAACCGTTGATTTAGAAAAAGGAATCTATGCTTCAGAAAGATACAAAGATACTGATTATCGGACTCGGCATGATCGGCGGAAGTTACGCTGAGGGATTGAAGCAGGCCGGCTACGAAGTCGGCGCAGTCACCCGTTCACAGGCGACCCTCGACTACGCCCTCGGGAAGGGAATGATCGACAGCGGTTCGACCCGGGTAACCCGCGACTATGTCTCCCGCTTCGACATCCTCGTTTTCGCCCTTTACCCGCATATCTTCCTCAACTGGATCAAAAAGTATCAGGATTGCATCCGCGACGGAGCGCTGCTGACCGACGTCACCGGTGTGAAAGGCGCCGTCGTCTATCAGGTCCAGGAAATGCTCCGTCCCGGCCTCGAGTTCATCGGTGCCCATCCGATGGCCGGAAGCGAACGTTCCGGAGTTGAAAATGCTGATTGCAGCGTATTCCGGGGCGCCAATTATATCGTCACGCCTACGCCGACCAATTCGCCGGAGGCGATCCACACCTGCGAGGAACTTGGACGGACTCTGGGATTCAAGCGCATTTCGACCCTCAGTCCGGAGAAACACGACGAAATGATCGGCTTCCTGAGCCAACTCACCCACTGCATCGCAGTCGCCTTGATGAACTGCAAGGAGTCCGAGCATCTGGTCCGGTTTTCGGGAGATTCGTTCCGCGACCTGACCCGCATCGCACGGATCAACGAAGAGATGTGGCCGGAACTGTTCGCCCTCAACAAAGATGAACTGCTGGCGCAGATGGACCTGTTCCAAAAGGAATTCTCCCGCTTGAGGGAAGCCATCGCAAACGGAGATCTGGAAACGGAGAAAGAAATGATGCGTACCTCCACCCTGCGGAGGAGTTACTTTGACAAATAATTGAGAAAACTATGAATATGACATTGAAACGCAAGCTCTTCGAGCCGAAAGAGATCAAGGAGATGTATCCGGTCTCGGCGGAAGGGTTCGCATGCAAGAAAGAGAATGACCGCCAGATCCAGGACATCCTGGCCGGACGCTCTGACAAGATGATCCTCATCATCGGTCCCTGCTCGGCGGATCACGAAGACTCGGTCATCGACTATATCAACCGGCTGCGCCCGGTCCAGGATGCGGTCAAGGATAAGTTCGTCTTCATTCCGCGCATCTATACCAACAAGCCGCGCACTTCGGGCGTTGGCTACAAGGGCATGCTCCACCAGCCCAATCCCCTCGCCGACCCGGACATCTTCAAGGGACTGATCGCCATCCGCCATTTGCACATGCGGGCGCTCAACGAGGCGGGATTCTCCTGCGCGGACGAGATGCTCTATCCAGAGAACCACCTTTTCCTTTCCGACCTGCTCTCCTATGTGGCGGTGGGCGCCCGGAGCGTGGAGGACCAGCAGCACCGGCTGACGGCGAGCGGCCTGGACATCCCCGTCGGAATGAAGAATCCAACCAGCGGTGACCTGTCCGTGATGATGAATTCCATCAAGGCGGCCCAATCCGCCCAGAACTTCATCTACCGCGACTGGGAAGTCGAAAGCCCGGGCAATCCCTACGCCCACGCCATCCTGCGCGGATATGTGGACGACAGCGGCAAGACCCATCCCAACTATCATTACGAAGATCTGATCCGGGTCTGCGAGCACTACGCAGCGATGCCTTCTTTGCATAACCCAGCCGTCATCGTCGACTGCAACCACGCCAATTCCGGTAAACGGTTCATGGAGCAGATCCGCATCTCCAAGGAGGTCCTTCACAGCATGCGTCACAGCACGGACATCAACCGCCTGGTCAAGGGCCTGATGATCGAGTCTTACATTGAAGACGGCTGCCAGGGCGCCGGCGAAAGCACCTACGGCAAATCCATTACCGACCCCTGCCTCGGCTGGGAGAAGACCGAGCGCCTCATCTACGAACTCGCCGCCCTGCGCTGACCCCTGCTGAATCCAAATAACTTATTGGCTATGAGAAAGATACTTGTCATACTAACCGCTCTGATCGCATCACTGGGCGTCTCCGCGCAAACGATTCCGGTCAATCCCAAGTTCGGTGCCGTCTCAGAAGCCGAGATCGACCTGCTTACCTACGAACAGGACACGACAGCTGCGCTTCTCCTGCTCTATACCAGCCGGGAAGTAACGGTCGGCATCAATGCCGCCGGACGCCTGTACCGGGACATCCGGGTCCGCGACCGCTGGAAAGTCCTGAAAGAATCCGGCAAGGACGAGATCGACTATGAGATTTTCCATTCAGTAGACAATGACTATGTCGAGACGGTCCGCGGAATCAACGTCGTCACCTACAACCGGGAGGACGGGAAGGTCAGTTCCCAGAAAATGTCCAAGAATTACATCTTCGACGAGAAATACACGGAAGGAGTCCGGCGTCTGACTTTCGCCCCCGAAAACGTCAAGGTGGGCTCCGTGGTGGAAGTGACCTACGTATACACGTCTCCGACGGTCAAGATCGGTTCCCTGCGGCTTCAGGCTGCATATCCGATCAATCTGGCTGAAGTGAAGATCATGTACGGGGACTTCATCTCCTATAACGTTTACTCCCGGGGAAGCATCCCGATGGAACGGAAGCGGGATTCTCACAGCCAGACTTTCGGGAGCAATTATCATTATTACGAATATACGGACGACATCCGGGCCGTGGACGTCCCCGCCCTCAAGGAAGACGGCCATTGCTTCTGTCCCGCTTTCTACCGGGCGGCCATCAATTATGACCTTCGCGGCATCTATATCGCCGGCGTTATCAATGAGGATTTCTCCCGGACCTGGGAAGACGTCGACCAACAGATGGTTTCGGCCGGCTTGATCGATTGTTTCAAGACGCCTTATCGCGAGGCGAAGGACTGGGCCGGAGAGTTGGCGGGACTTCCTGACGAGACCGCACGCATCGCCGCCGTGCGCAACCGCATCATGGAGAAAGTGACCTGGAACGGGAAAACCGCCCGTTATCCGGCCCACGCCAAGACGGTGATCAAGGACGGAAGCGGAGACAGTGCTGACATCAACGCCCTGGTGGCCAACGCCCTCAACACGCTGGGATACAAAGTGGAACCCGTACTCGTGAAACTGCGCACCAGCGGTCCGATGATCGATGCGATGGTGTCCATGGACGCCTTTGACGCACTGATCCTCCGCATTGTCTGCCCCAACGGGGAAGTCCATTATCTGGACGCCCCGCGCAAGGACGCCTACGTGGACATCCTCGACCCGACTTACCTCGTCACAAAAGCCAGGCTCCTCTCCCTGGATAAGAAAGGCTCATGGATCGACATGACGAAAGAACTCCCGGCCAACAAGATCGTGGAGAACTTCCAGATGCAATTCCAGGACGGTGTCCTGGACGGGACGGTCCGCGTCATCGCCGATGGGATGGACTCCTACAGCGTCCGCCGTCATTATCACTCTTTCGATACGGAAGACGAGTGGATCCAGGACACCGAAGAAGATGAGGGGATCAAGGTAACCAAGATGAGTTTCGACGGCGCGGACCAATATGCCGGACGAAGCGTCATCAACTACGATTTCGAGAGCGACCAGACCCTCGGAGCCGACCATCTGTACATCAATCTCTTCTTAAGCAAGTATCACCCGGAGACCGCTTTCCGGAGCGAGACCCGGACGCTGCCGGTGGAGTTCCCCTACTGCCACCAGATCACTTACCGGGGATCTTTCATGATTCCGGAAGGATACGAGGTCGAATCCATCCCGGAGAGCGTTTCCTACAGTTGCGCCGCCCTGGGCGACTCCAAGATGACCTTTGTCTGCCGCCGGAACGGGAATGCCGTCAGTTTGATCTACATGATGAATCTGGACGCCATCTTCGTCAACTCCGACGACTACAGCGACCTCCGGCTGTTCTGGGACGAGCTCAGCCGGATTGAAAAGTCCATCCTCGTACTGAAGAAAATATGAGTCCCAGAACCCCGCTGATCCTTCTCTGCGCCCTTGCGTCGCTCACCCTGGGCGCCCAGGGAAAATATGCTACCGTCATCGAAGACACGGAGGTCTTCACGATGCAGTCCCTTTCCGACGGGACCCTCACCGTCCGCCGCACGGTCGAAGTGTATTCCGAGCAAGGCCTGGACGCCGCCCTCTTTCTGGTATATACAGACAAGAACGAGACACTGGCTTCTTTCAGCGGTGAGCTCCAGACGAAGGGCGGGGAAAAGAAAAGCATCAAGAAAAAGGACCTGCTCACCGTCTCCGTCGCCGAAGGCATTGCGTCGGATGGTTTCATGACCGGATACAGGCCGAGTCCGAAATCCTTCCCATTCACCGTCAGTTATTCCTATACGGTCCAGTACAGGAAGGGTTTTGCCGTATTCCCGGCATTTGTGCCGGTCGACATGGAAAAGACGGATTTGAAATCGGGCAGTTTCTCCCTGGTCGTTCCTTCCGGGACAGTCATCCGGAGTTATGCCAGCAAAAGCGCAGGGGATGCCGTCTTCACGCCCGGTGATAAGACTGACCGTTATGAATGGCGGATACGGGATTACAAAGGGTTCGTGGCGGAGCAGTATATGCCATCGGCCGTCGATCTGGTGCCCCTGGTCCGGTCCTCCCCCGACACGTTCATCTTCGAAGGCCACCCCGGCCGCCAGGGCAGCTGGAACGAGTTGGGAAAATGGCAGTACAGCCTGTTGAACGAGGGAGAGGAACTACCTGCCGCAACGCTGGAAAGCATTCGTTCCCTCACCGCAAATGCGGAAACCGACTTGGAGAAGATCCGCATCCTGTATCGATTCCTCCGGGATAAGACACGGTACGTAAGCATCCAGTTCGGCATCGGCGGCTACAAGCCAGCTCCGGTCGCCGTGGTAGACAAGACCGGATTCGGCGACTGCAAGGCACTGACCAACTATATGCGCCGTCTTTTGAAGGCCGTCGGCATCGAGTCCGACTTCACGATCCTCAACACGGAAAGGAAAGACTTTTTCCCCGGCTATACTTCTTTCGGCCAGACCAACCACGTGATCCTTTCCGTCCCGCTTGCACAGAAAGCCGACACCCTCTATCTGGAATGTACGAATCCAGCCCTGCCGCTTGGATACCGCCACGACAACCTGGCCGGTCACGAGCTCATCCTCATCCAGGAAGACGGCGGGCATCTGGTCCGGGCTGCCGCCTATCCGGACAGCCTGCACCGATCCGACATCCATACCACGATCCGGCTCCGAACTGACGGAAGTGCCTCTCTCCAGGTCCGCAAGCGGATGTTGACGGACCAGATCGAGCCCTGGGTCGGATTCCAGGACCGGGATGAACAGGGTAAGCGGGCACTGATGACGCGCGCCCTGAACTTCCAGCCCCAGAATCTCCATCTGCTCTCCCTGACGGACAATTTCGAAGGATATGACGGCCCGGGATGGGTGCCGGAATGTACGGCCGAATATGCTTTTGACGTCCGTGCCTACGGCCAGCGGAACGGAGTACGGATGAAGGTGGCGGTCAATCCGTTCTCCACGCGGATGGCCGCCCAGCGAAACGAACGGACCAATCCGCTGGTATTTAAGGCCGGCGCCGTCTTCCAGGACGAAATCCTCATCGAGATACCTGAATCCATGAAGGTTGAAGCCCTTCCGCCCGAAGTGAAGTTGGAGGAAGCGTGGGGGTCTTTCCGCAGCACGGTAGAAACGGAAGGAGGGACGATCCGCATCCGTCAGGTCTTGCAACTGCGTCCCTGCAGGCTGGAGCCCGAAGCCTTCGACGCTTTCCGGGACTTTACCCGCGCGATGAACCGCGCTTATTCCTCAGCCATCATGTTGATCGACTCCCAAGCATGACAAAAGATTTGAAAGACCGCTTGAATCCCGCCCTGCGCGCATACGTGGAGGCAGAGATCCTTCCGCGCTACGATGCTTTCGACAAGGGGCATCAACGTGATCATGCATTGACGGTGATCCGCCAGGCTTTGGAACTTGCCAGCTACTATGATGTCGATCCCGACATGGTTTTTACCGCGGCCGCCTACCACGACACAGGCCTTTGCGAGGACCGAAAGACCCACCACCAGGTCTCGGGCCGCATCATCCGGGGAGACAAGCGACTACGCGAATGGTTCAGTGAAGAGCAGATCGAGACCATCGCACAGGCAGCGGAGGACCATCGGGCCTCTTCCGACCAAGCGCCACGGACGGTTTACGGCCGCCTCATCGCGGAGGCGGACCGGCAGATCATCCCGGAGACCGTCATCCGCCGCTGCATCCAATTCGGCCTGTCCCACTATCCGGAACTAGATAAGGAAGGACACTGGGCGCGCACCGTGGAGCACTTGCAAGAGAAATATGCCGAAGGTGGATACCTGCAACTCTGGATCCCCCAGTCGCCCAACGCCACACGGCTGGCCGCGCTGCGCGCCATCATCCGCGACAAGACGCTCCTGAGACAGATCTTCGAACGGATCTTTGAAGAAGAAACGAAATGATCAGAAACCTTATATTCGATTTTGACGGGACCCTTGCGGACACACAGGAAGGCATCCTCGCCACGGAGCGGGAGATGCTCCGGCGGATGAAGCTTCCCGAGCCGTCCCGGGAACAGATGTGCAATGCGATCGGGCTTCCGCTGCCGGAATCTCTCCGCCGCGGCTGTGACATCCCTCCGGCGCGGGTAGACGAGGCCGTCCTTCTGTACAGAGCCTTGTTTTTCGATTACGCGCCGCAGCACATCATCATCTTCGACGGCGTGAAAGAAACGCTTGCGGACTTCGCAGACCGGAGTCTCCGGATGGCGATCGCTACCTCCCGCAGCAGCAACACCCTGGAAAAGATCCTCGAGACGCATGGGATGGACGGGTATTTCCCTCACCGTGTCACGGCAGACTGCGGTATCAAAGCCAAACCGGCCCCGGACATGGTTTTGCACTTGCTCGAGACGATGGCGATCAAGGCGGAAGAGACCCTGGTTGTGGGAGATACCACTTTCGACTTAGAGATGGGAAAAGGCGCCGGTTGCCTTACTGCAGGCGTAAGCTATGGCAACCATTCCCGTGAGCAGCTGGCCACCGTTTCCCCCGACTGGATCGTAGACCGTTTCGACGAACTGAGGGCGATCGTCGGCATCTGAATGCTTATCCCTGCCGTTGCAGAAGCAGCGTGTGGTCGATACAGGGCGGAAGCTCCGCATCGTAATGGGTGACGTAGAGCAGGGTCTTGTGCGGACGGCGGACGAAAGACTCGATGATGTGAAGGACCCGGCGGCTATGGGCTGGATCGAGTCCGTGCATGGGTTCATCCAAGATCAACAGTTCCGGATCCTTGACGAAGGCGCGGGCGAGCAGGCAGAGGCGCTGCTCACCGCTGGAGAGTCTCAGATACGGCCGCTCCGCCAATCCTTCGATACCGAAGACAGCCATCCATTCGCGGCTCCGTGCCAGCTGTTCCGCACCGGGGTGCAGGCAAAGGCCGACCGTGTCGAAAAGGCCGCTTGCGACGATGTGCAACGCCGGGAGGTTTTCCCGATATGCCCGGTGCATTTCCGGGCTGACATAGCCGATATGACGCTTAATTTCCCAGATGCTCTCACCCGACCCGCGGGAATGCCCGAAAAGGGCGATCTTGCAGGCGTATGCCTGAGGATTGTCGGCGCAGACCAGGGACAGGAGGGTGGACTTGCCGGAGCCGTTTTCTCCGCGGATGGCCCAATGTTCCCCTTCCCGGACAACCCAGTCCAGGTGGTCCAAAATGGTGCGGGAGCCGTAGCGGATGGACACGGCCTCGCAACGGACGATTTCAGGAGAAGGACCGGAAGGGTAGAAATCAGACAAGTCACGCTGCGGGTAGGAAAGGATACGGCTTTCGAGGCCGGAAAACGATTCGGGAGGAAGCGGCGCGAGATTCTGCAGGAAGGCTGCGGACGGCGTCTTCTCCCCCGCCTTTCCATCCTCGACCGGGATGACATGCGTGACGAAAGGGGGAATCTGGTCCGGATGCGACAGCAGGAGCACCAGATGCAGTTGTGTACGGGCCGCCAGGGAGGCGAGCAAGTCCGAAAGCATCGATCGCGTGGCGGCATCCAAGCCGAGGAAAGGATTGTCCAGGATCAATACTTCCGGCTGCCCGAGTAAGGCTGCCGTCAGCTGCAGTTTCCGGGTCTCGCCGCTGGAAAGGGAAATCACATATTCATCGAGCATCCGGTCCAGTCCGAAACGACCCGTCAAGTCCCGCAGCAGCTCCTCCCGCTTTGTCCGGGACTCTGTCGTATCCCCTTCCGTTCGGGTCCAGGCATCACGGGCCTCGGCCGTCTCCAGGGCCTTTTGGAGGATTTGACGCACGGTCGGCGTATCTTCCTCAATCTCAATGGTATTCCATCGTTTTTGCAGGTAATACGTCCCTTCCATGTCCGCATAACTGTCCCGGAAACGGATCATGGCTGACTTCTTGGGACTGGACGAAAGGAACGCCTCCGCCAGACGAGTCTTGCCGGAGGCGATGGGACCAAGGAGAGCGATCTGCTCCCCTTCCGTTATGACAAAGGGAGGGGTCAAGGCTTGACCGGCTCGAAATAGAGTTCGCCGGTATAGTGCATCGGAGTCTTGCCGGTCGATGTGACGCGGATGTCGCAACTGCCGTTATCGAAGATGGTGATGCTGAAATAGTGGGTCGTCTGGCGGCGGCGGGCCTGGAAGAATATCTCATATTCCCCTTTCCGCTCTACCCTGGAGCGGTCGATGAACAATTCCTCCACAGGTGCATCCTCCAGGACAATGGATGAATCGTCCACCCCATACACCACGCTCGTACGGCTCTCACCGAAGAAAGGAAGCCGCGTGCGGATCACACCGTCATGCATGACGATAGAATACTCCCTCGCCGTATGGATCATAGGCCCGCGGAAAGGATAGATGGCGGTAATGTCGATAATCATGTCCTGGTTATCAACCGACCAGGCGACATCGGCGGCAAGGGCTTCCCGTTCCGCCTGCGTCATCCGGTAGGCGGAACCGCAGGAGGCCAGGAGTATGGCGGCAAAGAGAAGGGCGAAAAACTTTTTCATGGCTTCTGATTTTGAGAGTTGTTCCAAATTTAATATTTTTACACAAATGCACAAAATGCAAGCCAAATGAAAAAAGCGTTGTTCATCGGCGGGACAGGCACCATCAGCGCCGCCATCACCCGCGCCATCGCCGCCTCCGGCGAGTGGGAACTCTATCTGCTCAACCGCGGAAAGCGGCAGGAAGCCGTGCCGGAAGGCGTCTCTCAGATTATTGCGGACATCCATGACGAGGCGGACGTAGCGGCCAAGATACGCGACCTGGAATTCGATTGCGTGTGCGACTTCATCGGATTCGTCCGGGCCGACGTCGAACGCGACTGGCGTCTTTTCCGGGGCAAGACCCGGCAATACATGTATATCAGTTCGGCTTCCGCCTACCAGAAGCCGGCCGTCAATTACCTGATCAACGAAGGCACGCCCCTCGCGAATCCCTATTGGCAGTATTCCCGCGACAAGATCGCCTGCGAAGAGTTTCTGATGGAGAAATACCGCAGCGAGGGGTACCCGGTCACCATCATCCGCCCCAGCCATACTTACGACGAGCGCAAACTGCCGACCGGTGTGCACGGGGCAATCGGTTCCTGGCAGGTGGCCAAGCGACTGCTCGAAGGCAAGCCGGTGATCGTCCAGGGCGACGGCAGCTCCCTCTGGACAATGACGCACAACAGCGATTTCGCCAAGGGATTCGTCGGCCTCATGGGTAACGCGCATGCCATCGGGAACGCATTCCAGATCACTTCGGATGAGACTCTGAGCTGGAACCAGATCTACGAGAGCCTCGCCCGCGCCCTGGGCGTGGAGTGCAAGCTCTACCACGTCGCATCGGATTTCCTCGCCGCCGTCGGTCCCCAGTACGACCTGGAGGGTGGCCTGCTGGGCGACAAGGCCGTCTCCGTCGTCTTCGACAACCGCAAACTCAAGCGGGCCGTGCCCGGCTTCACGGCCACCGTCCGTTTCGACGAAGGTGTCCGCCGCACCGTGGAGCACATCCTCGCCCATCCCGAACTGCAACAGGAAGATCCGGAATTCGACGCCTGGTGCGACCGCGTCATCGCCGTCCAGGAGGCCGCGAAAGCAAGCTTCTGATGAAGAAGGTTCTCATCTCCCTGATCCCGGTCGTCGTGCTGGTGGTGCTGCTGGCTTTCGACATCAGCATCTTCGGGAGCGACTCGATCCTGGGTGCCAGCCAGGTAGCGCTGCTCTTCGCCGCAGGCGTGTGCGTCTGCCTGGCGATGTGGCTGTTCAAAACGCCCTGGAAGGCCTTCGAGGAAGCGATAAAAAGCAACATCGGAGATGTCACTACCGCCATCGTCATCCTCTTCCTGATCGGCGCGATCAGCGGCACCTGGACGACGAGCGGCGTGATCCCGACCCTGATCTGCTACGGCGTCAAGATCATCTCGCCCCGCTTCTTCCTGCTGACCGCCTGCGTGATCTGCGCCCTTGTCTCCGTGATGACCGGCAGTTCCTGGACGACGATCGCCACGGTAGGCGTCGCGCTGCTGGGCATCGGCAAGGCGGAGGGATTCAGCGAAGGGATGATTGCGGGCGCCATCATTTCCGGCGCCTATTTCGGAGACAAGATCTCCCCCCTGAGCGACACGACGGTCATGGCCTCTTCGGTCGCCGGCACTCCCCTGTTCACCCATATCCGATATATGCTGGTCACGACCGTGCCCTCGATCACCATCACGCTGATCGTCTTCACCATATTGGGGTTGACGCACGGCGGTGGTGATCCGGCACAGATCGGCATCTATGAAGAGACGCTGCACGCGCGGT